>Ga0315338_1000298_pt1 | contig 141622 bp, 109 predicted proteins | sample ASW8metaG_FD_204518 | JGI IMG/M metagenome (GOLD analysis project Ga0315338, IMG submission 204518) | Ammonia-oxidizing marine archaeal communities from Monterey Bay, California, United States - ASW #8 | ecosystem: Environmental > Aquatic > Marine > Coastal | place: USA: California | collected... | reverse complement strand
CCTGCACGTAGGCGGTGAGCGCTGCGAACCCCTCCTCCCAGTCCGCGTCGCGCTTGTGCCACACCCAGCCCTCCAGGGCGTCAAACCGCTTGCGGCGCTCCGAAGACATCGACTCCTTCGCGGAGCGCTGCCTGTTGACCCACGCCCCCAGCCGATGGCCCTCCGCGGTGCGATGGTTCAGCGGCACCAGCGCGTGTCCCTCAGCCTGCACGTAGGCGGTGAGCGCTGCGAAGCCTTCTTCCCACTTCGCATCCACTTCGTTCCACGCCCAGCCCTCGACGGCCTCCAGCCGCTCACGCCGTGTCTCGGACAGGCGGTCCTGCTTGGTGCGCTGATTGCTGACCCACGCCCCCAGCAGATAACCCTCGGCCGTGCGATGGTCTTTCCGGACGCGCGCGCGGCCTTCAGCCTGCACGTAGGTCGTGAGCGCTGCGTAACCCGCCTCCCATGACACGTCGCGCGTGTCCCACGCCCAGCCCTCGACGGCCTCCAGCCGCTCACGCCGCGCCGCGGACAGGCGGTCCTGGCCATAGCGCTGCCTAATGATCCATATCCCCAGCCGATAGCCCTCCGCGGTGCGATGGTTCTGCGGCACCAGCGCGTGTCCCTCAGCCTGCACGTAGGCGGTGAGCGCTGCGAACCCCTCCTCCCAGTCCGCGTCGCGCTTGTGCCACACCCAGCCCTCCAGGGCGTCAAACCGCTTGCGGCGCTCCGAAGACATCGACTCCTTCGCGGAGCGGTTCTTGGCGACCCACGCCCCCAGCCGATGGCCCTCCGGGGTGCGATGGTCGGTCCGGACGCGCGCGTGGCCTTCAGCCTGCACGTAGGCGAGAAGGTGCGCGAAGCCTTCTTCCCAACTGCTGGTGGTCAGCCGAACGACCGCCGTTCGGATCGCCGCGCTAAAGTCGGCTCCAATTGCACGCGGGAGGTCCAGCACAATCTTCGGTGGCCACGGGGTTCGTGGACGCGAACGCGGGCCAAAGTCCCGCCTCAGGGCATCTAATTCTTCGGCCAGATCTGCATCGTGATCACGGAGCGCACGCAAGACACTCGCAATCGCCCGATAGGCCGACGCATCCAGCGCGGCTTCACCATCGGCCTCGGTATCGACGAACAACGGAATAACGATCGTTGAGGTGAGTTTGCCCTGACCCTTGCGGATGGCCCGTCCAACCGCCTGCACAATGTCGACCTGGGAGTGTTTGGGGTCGATGAAGGCCACGCCATCGAGTGTCGGGACGTCGATCCCTTCGCCCAAGCACCGGGCGTTACTCAAGATGCCTCGTACTCCCGCATCGACGGCGCGTAGTCGGTTCAGTCGTGTTGCCCGGTCTCCACTCGACATGGCCCCTGACACGGCGGCCGCCCACACCGTACCGGATGGTCGTTCGCGGCGCGGCATCCAGTCGATGATATCGGGCAGCGTTCGCGCAAACTGCGTCGCAGCTGATACTCGGCCGTGGAACGAGATCACGCGCTGCATGTCGTAATCCCGCATCGCCTTGGCGAGGCCGATATGGGCTGCCACCGTCCGGGCATCGGTCTTCTTGTCGCCGTCGAGTGCAACCAGACGCCCCTGTTCGGCGTATTGCCGGTATCGGTCGTCGTCAATGCCAACGATGACCACGCGATAGTCGGTCAGTAAGTCTCGCTTGATGGCCTCCGCGAAGGGCAAGGCATGAAACACGGGGCCAAAGACCGACTCGTCATTCATCGACGCGACGTCCAGGTCTGCCTCTTTGGCCTCCTTCACAACGCGACCCGTGTAGTAGCGCGGCGTCGCCGTCATGAAGACGCGTTTCCGTGCGCGAATCTTCTTCGGGTCGAGCGCGGTCGAGAAGTCACTCGACACCACACCGGCACAGCGATGCGCCTCGTCGGCGATGACGAGATCAAACCGGTGGCGGGTGCCCGCGAGTGCCGATGCGATCACCGGCGATGACTGGTAGGTCGAGAACACCACGCGGGGGCCACGGCGTTTCAAAAAGGCGCGCACAGCGGCGGGGTCCGTCGTGGACGGGTATCCGAGGTCCAACGTTGATGACATCGGCGCGTCGTCCCCCGTTCGACGCACGGTGTCATCAGAGCAGACCGGGAGCGTCTCAAACGGGGCCTTGGCGTTCGCAACCCACTGCTGCAGCGTTTGCCCTAACAACGACAGCGACGGCACCAGCACGAGCGTTCGCAACGATGGCAGTCGTTCGTGCAACCAGAGCGCGGTCAGAGTCTTGCCGGTGCCGCACGCGAGAATCAGTTGCCCACGATCGTAGGTCTTGAGCTTCTTGAGCGTCGCACGCAGGGCCTTCTGCTGGTGTGGACGTGGGCGTTTCCGTTTCGGTTTCGGAAACCGGCCCCTTTTCCACGCCGCGAACGACACCGGCCAGCGCACGCCGTCGCGCGGGTCGAGACCATGCCGCAGCAGCATGCTGACCGGCTTCTCGGCGGCCTTGCTCGCCCGGGAAGCTGCGTGGGAAACGCGGGAGGTTGTGGCAATCAGGAGCCGGTGGCGGAATTCCGCCCGGGCCGACTCAGACAAAAAACTGTCCACGTCGTGCTTCGTAACCGCATTGTCAGGAGCGTACGCCTTGGCCTGAATGGCCCACAGGGTCCCGTCCTTCGCCTCGGCGACGAGGTCAATGCCCGCATCCGGCCCCCAACGACCGGGCCACTTACTCCAGAGCCAGATCTTCTTCAGCTGCGTGCGGTAGACGGGGTCTGTTTCAAGGAACCACTTGCAGACATGTTCCCACTGGGTGCCGCGTGTCTTCGGGTCAGCATCGAACGTCTCGAGGAAAGTGGTAAAGCGCGACACGGCCATGTCTGACACAGACTACATGGGGGCGGCAGGGGCGGGCAATGCGGGGGGGACGGGTCACGCGGGTGCGCGGTGTCCCAGTCGCGGCGCGTTGGTCTACTGCGCTGGGCCGGTCGAACCTAACGAAGACTAGACGTCCTCGAAATAATCTGAGTCTGTGCGTTTAACGGATATGGTTTCAGTGACCGTGACACCAACGTTGTGTTCGATCATTAACTCGGCGAGGTCGTCGCCGTCGATGAGAACCACCCGCTGTGAAACGTTCTTTGCGTACTGATGCGCCGAGTCGGCGAAGTTTGAGGTCGTTATAAACACTCCTTTATGGGCCTGTTTTCCGGCCAGTGCTCCAACAAAGCTTTGAATCTCTTTTCGGCCCACCTTGTTCTGCCAGCGTTTGGCTTGCACGTAAATGACATCGAGGCCGAGGCGGTCTTCGTTGATCACGCCATCAATGCCTTCGTCATTCGATTTTTTTGTGACCCGCGCCGCCTCTTTCCGCGAACCGCCGTAACCCATCGCAAACAAGACATCGATCACGATTTGCTCAAAACGGTACGGGTTCACATTGGCCAAGTGGTCCAGGAGCTCATCACGCAACGCTCGGCCTAGCGCCTTCGAGGCTTGTTCCAGGAGTTCTAGCGGTGTGGAATCGACCGCCGCGTCTTCCTCTTTCTTAATGTCAGGGTCGGATACCTCACGCCCCTTGCCCCAAGCCTCTTCCCAGCCTTCTATTTGTTTTAGATCCGAGTTGAGAATTTCGGTGGGGTGTGAGTTTAGAAATATGTGCCCTGCGGGAGTCGCCCGGTACGTAGCTTTGGCGACCTTTTCGATCAGCGCGCCTTTTGTCAAAAATGTCATCGCCCAGCCCGTTCGGTTTCCGATAACCGTTGACGCGCCACTGGGTATCAGGAGTGCACGCTCCTCGTCAGTGAGACCATATTGGTTGGACATCGCCTCCGTGCCACTGCGACGCGTAAGATCCTGCTTAGCGGCCAACGCTAGAAGCGGCCGTAATAGCTGGTTATATTTCGGTAACGTCATGACTAACAGCCTTTACTTGCGGTCAAATTAGACACTTTTTGACAGTGTCCCATTTCCCCAGATAAGGTCGTACGATTTCTTCGGGGACGGCACAGTGTAAAGACTCCCACTGCCGAGGACGGACCCCGTTATGTTGTTGCAGGAATGCCTTGTGCTGCTTGATCACCAAGTCGCGCAGCTTCTGCCATTTGAGAATGTAGAACTGATCGTTTCCGTTCTCCTTAATCCTGACAAAGATCATGACGAGGCGTTGCACCGGACAAGCCTTCGGTTTCCCAACGCTCTGACGTTTGTGGTCGAAAGCGATGTCGCAGAATTGGGTAACGTTGCCGAACTGCCAAGATCCGACACGTCCCGCTTTGACCTGGACTGAGACATGTCTGCCGTTCTCGTCGGACGCGATGATGTCGTAATGGGGAACGTTGCCGGTGAACGTGGTCGCGATAAACCCTCGACGGGAGAGTTCAGCGGCCACTAGGTACTCACCAGTCTGGCCGACAATCTTGTTGCTGCGACCTGTCCCCATTCACTTCCCCCTCCAACTGTTAATCGCCGATGTGATGTCGGACCCCGATCCTACCGCTGGCGGGTAGGCGGTTCAATGTGAGAGCTTACGGCTCGCGCGGGTGCGCGGCGTCCCACTCGCGAGCGAGGCGTTGGGCTTCGGCAGCGTCCTGCGGGACGCCTTCACCGCATCCTGGAGACGCGCCGGACTGTCGATTTCATCACTCCCGTCCCCAAACGGAAGAAACGGAAGGAGTTGAACCACATGTGCGCTTCGACGTAGTCCTGCAGGACGCCTGCGCCGTCGCCGTCGCGATACATGTCCCCGAGGATCGACTGCGCAAGGACGGTGGCACACTGGCTACACTTCTCGATAACCTGTCGCCTAGTGTATGCGACGTCCGCCATCAGACGGAGGTCAACTTGCGCCATTTTCGCACAGGACAAAACTAGCGGCAACGACAGATGGTCGTCTCGCAAGGCCGCACGCGATCATTTTCGGCGGCCCCTGCTCGCGCCCCGACGCCTCGCCGTGTTCACTGCCCGCTCCACGCGCTTCGCAGCACGCTCAGGCGCCCGGACCACATCGTGCTCCCAAAGGCGGACCACCTTCCAACCAGCCTCCTTGCAGGACATATTGACCCGCGCATCGCGGTCCCTGTTTCGTGCGACCTTCATCTCCCAGTATTCCGTGTTCGACTTCGGTGCTCGATAACATCGCGGGCACCCGTGCCAGAAGCAGCCGTCGACGAAGACCGCCACATGTTGCCTCGAGAAGACGACGTCTGGGTTTCCGGGGGCTTTGCTGCTATGGAGTCGGTATCCACGTAGACCCGCTGCCCAGAGTGCCTTACGTAACGCAACCTCGACGCCCGTGTTCTTCCCCTTTACGGCCCTCATGATCCGCGGGCGTACTTCCGGAGCCTGCGTCGGCACGAGCTTCCTGGGGCGTCCCGGTGATCGCGGTTTGCCGACTCCGGCCAGTAGGAAATCACGAGCGATCTGGTCCCGTAGTGCGCGTGCAAGCAGTGGGGGCACCGCATTGCCCACGTGTCGCATCTGCGTTTCGTTCCCTCCGCCGAAGACGAACCGGTCCGGAAAAGACTGGAAGCGAGCCGCCTCCCTGACCGTGATGGCGCGCAGGTCTCGGTAATGCGTGAAGCGGCCCGACCCGGGGTTACTGAACCAGGTCGTTACCGTCTGCCCGATTCCATTTCGATGCAGTCGAGCGTACGCCTGACTGTAGTAGTTGTCTGAGAAGCGCTGCTCGTCCGGCAGGCCAGCATTACGCCCTCCTTCCTCGATCACCGCGATCTTCGCGAGAAAGGTCTCAGAATGCGCGCGAGACCTATGGTTGAAAAGAGCAATCGCCCCTTCGCGCGCCCACGTCTGATAATCAGAGGCCGGGGCGGTCGGGTAAAACATAACCTCGCTGCCATCATTTGCTTCGAGGGCCGGTAAATCCCCGATAGCATCTTCGACGCAGACATACGGAAGCTTCGAAGGCTCGAACCGCCTTCGACGACCTCCGTTCATGAGCGAAGCCGCAACAGGAATCCGCTCATACGTTCTGTGCGGAAACTCTGGCACCACGCCAAGGTCCGAGTGGTAGGCCAGCACGAACGCCCGTTTCCGAAACTGCGGAACGCCGAAGTCGCTCGCAATCAGGATGTCGGCACAGCTCGCGTACCCAAGGACGCCCAGGCCATCACAGATCTCCTGGATGATGGCCCCCTTGTGCGCCGTTATGACGAGCGGTACGTTCTCCATGAGAACCGCCAACGGTCGCAATTCCTTCACCAAACGCAAGAAGTCGAGCACATGAGCATTCCGTTCATCGTCCAGTGCCCGGCGACCTAAGCCGGAGAAACCCTGGCACGGTGGTCCGCCTACCAGGACGTGAAGCCTCTCTTGCCTCGGAAGGCTCATCAACTCCCGCACCTCGGAGCCGGCCAACTTACGGATGTCACGTATCAAGTAGCGCACTTCAGGTGCGTTCTCGTTGACAACGTCGCGAGCATCTCGGTCGATATCGACGAGGAGACGCGGAAAAAATCGTGCCCCGGGCTCGCCTCTCTCGTCCCGGAAGCCAAGAGTAAGCCCCCCGGCGCCCGCAAACAGGTCCACGAAGCCGAATTCGGGCACAGGCGTGCCGTCGTCGTCACTCGCCACCCGCACCGCCTATCGTCGTCGCTCCAGCATCCTCAGCCCCCGTAGAGACAGACCCGGTCAGATTGTCGGAGAACAGGAACTGCTCAAGATCGTCCGCCGCTGCGTCATGGACACGAGACGTGATGTCGTCAATCAGGCCGTCGACCTTCGCTGCGGAGAAGTCCGGGTCACGCCTGTTTAGTTCATAAATCGATTGCTTCAGAATAATTTCCACATATCGCTGAAAGAGGTACTCACGCCAACGCGGACTCTCCGAACCGTACGCATCCATTATCTTATTCGCCAACGGTCTGGCCGTATTGATCCAGTAGATACCGTGTGCAATATCAACGTCGCGCTGGTAGATCGGTGGCTGCCTCTCGTCCACGTAGAACGGTCCCGTCGCGGCCTCGTCAAGTGGGTCTTTATGGAAGCCTGACAGCAGCACCTTCGGAAACTTGGGCCCCTTCCGCGCATCGTCACCACTTCCTCCACCTTCACCGTCGTCGCCCATATCCCCGTTCTTGCTATTTTTCTTCGAACTCTTTCCAGTTTTCGACTTCTCGCTGCTGCCGCCGCCGACTCCACCGAACATATCGCCGAGGCCAGGTCCTCCAAAAATCTCAGCGGTAAGCTTCTCCATGAACCGGTTCTTCCACCGATCGAGAAGTTGATTAAACATCGACGACTGTCGCAGGTCTCGGGTCTTCTTTTCGGTCTGACTCTTTTCCGCTAACTCGCCAGCTAATTCATCCACCTGCTGACGAATCCACTCAATCAATGCCTGTGTGAGCTCGTTGTCCACGAGCTTCTCGCGGTCGTTCTTGACTGAATTGAGAGCCTCATCCTCAAGAAACGAACACTCGCACTCGCCATAGATAAACTCACTCTCGGCGGCGTTGCGCAAGAACCCTAGCTCAAACATCTGATACGACCCGATGCATCCTACCTCTCCGAGCATGTCTATCGCATTGAGTGCGGCCAGGTCACTGGAACGGGAGAATGGCTGTGCCGAGGTCCGGAGCGTCAACCTGCCATTCAGGTGGTTCCTCCGTCTAAACTGAAACTCCTCCCCCTTGTGATCGAAACTCCGAGGCAGCGGTATGACCCGTGCCCTCTCAAACCCGTCCCTCGCAACGACCGAAGGGCTCAATAGACGGTCTCCCCAAGCCTGACCATGAAGTACGACAACAACAGACTTGTGGGCCAACAGACGACGAGCCTGTGGATGCAGTTTCAGTTTCTCCAATATGGAAGCAACTGTCGCCCGACCAGAGAATCTTTCCGGTTGCATTCCACGAACCACTGTGAATCCTGCCACCTTCGTTCCTCTCTTCCAGCGCCTGAGAACGGCGGACGGGACATTGATCACGTCCAGCTCAGCGTATTTGAGAGCCTCATCGAGCGACATGGGACGATCTTTCAGCTTGGTCGCATATCCATATCTTTTTTTTTCGTCAAATCCAAAAACATTGAGCTTGCCTTCGCGATAAGTGATGAATCTGGAGCTGCCGAACATCTGGCGCATATAGAACTTGCCACCATTTCCATGGCCGCCGTATGTCGCCTTAGTCGTGCCCTTCTTGGCCGCCGTCTTGAGCCCCCAGACTTTGACGGCCCTGTCGATCTCGAGACGTGTCATTCCGACAAAGTCGATACACTCGAACCGACTGTCCCGCTTCGGTTTTGCCTGTTTGAAGCGAAGCAAAATAAACTGCTCCGCGTCCTTGGCCCTCGTCGTGGTCGCGTAGGCGTCGGCTGAATTCTTGAGCCATTCTGCGATGCCTTTCGCATGATCGAACCTAAATTCATTTCCGACGACATCGAGGAAGTTGTCATCGAACTCGTTCTTCTCAGGCTTGATCGTGGCAACAGCCGCCGATACTGTCCTTACCATGTTTCATGACCTTTCGCGTCGTCTCTCGATGATGTCCTTGAACTTCTCCTGCAGGAAGCTCCATGTCGCCACCAACTCCGCGGCCGTCTCTTCGTCGGGCTGCCCGAGGACCTGTGACTTATTCACAGCTTCGTCGGTCGCGGTACGCCTCCCAATGAAGTCATTCTTTGTAGTTCGAACGGTGCACCCGAGAAACCGAAAGAAATCTGTGTCAAGGATCCGCTCCTGCTTCCCCTCAACGAACAATTTGTAGGCGTCACACGCAAGCATTCGTTCAAGCTCGAGCTTCACGTCTCGCGACATTCGGTCGCCAGATCGCTCGGCTTTGATCGCCGCGCCAGCGTTTGACCGAAGCTGCGATGCAATCTCTGTCCCGCGAGAAGTGAGTGTAAATGTCTTGTTCGCCGCACGGATGAAGCCCTTCTTCTTTAGTATCCCGTAGAGTGGTTTGTGTATGTCCGAGGAGTCCGGATACGCTGGGTAGCCCCGCAGGGCGAATTCGTCCGGGAACAGCTTGAACGCCTCGACAACGATGTCCTCGTACTTCAACGGTCTCGCCTTCCCCTTGGAAAGACGCAGCATAGCCACCAGAATCATCTGTGGCCGTTCACGATGCTGTGCGGTCATCAAATTCATAGCTCCTCTTGGAAAGGGAGTCGGCATTGCAATCAAGTCCGTCGGATCGACACAGAAGCTGAACAACGCACCTGAGCACGGACGAGAAGTGCGTGCTGCTGAGAGAACTCCAGTGGTGATGGGTCATAACGTCTCTAGCCTACTGCTTGCTGGTCGAAACCGTTACGAAAAGAAACGGGTTGCCAAGAGTCCCGTGCCGGACACGGCGCGCCAGTCAGCGTACCGGCGCATTCCCTAGACATGGTCCTTCGGGACGCCTTGATCGAGGGTGTACATGATCCCGAGGAAGAACTGCGCGTCAGTGTGTCCCTGGTCAGCTGCCAGTCGAAACCACCGCACGGCGTCGGCATCGTCCTGCGGGACACCTCGACCGTCGGCGCACATGATCCCGAGGACGCACTGCGCGGCGGAATCACCGGCTTCCGCCTGAGCGTGACCCTGCTCAAACTCTTCCTCACGAGGGTCCGTCTCTGGTTCAGTCATGACGCTGTCACTATGGACTCCACCCTACCGCTGGCAGGTGGTGCCATGCGCCTAGCGCGGGTGCGCGGCGTCCCATTCGCGGGAGAGGCACTGAGCCTCGGCGATCTGCTCGGCGGTCATCTTGGCGGCGAAGCTGTCGTAGTCTCTCCACCCGCCCGGGTGCGCGGCGTCCCACTCGCGAGCGAGGCGTTCAGCTTCAGCAATCTAGGTGGGGTTCATCTGGCCTGCAACTATGTCGCGACCTTGGGCCGCCGTACTTCCCAGCACACCGATAGTTCGTGAGGCCGCGAGGTTGAACCACATGTGCGTTTGCACGTAGTCCGCCGGGACGCCCTCGCCGCCGTCGCGGTACATGTAGCCGAGGAGGTTCAGCGCGTCGGTGTGTCCCTGGTCGGCTGCGCGCCGGTACCACCGCACCGTTTCGACGTAGTCTTGCGGGACGCCCTCGCCGCGCCTGTAGATGGTGCCGAGGCTAGCCTGCGCCCGGGCGAACCCCTGCGCAGCCGCCAGTCGATACCAGCGCACCGCTTCGGCGTGGTCCTCTGGCCACGGCCGCTATGCCATAATGCGAGCATCGTCCGTTTCGAAATCTCACGAGGCTGAGAAGCACCTACCCTCTTGAGTGAGCAGGAGAGTACGGACGCAGGAACGGACCAGTGACGAGTAAGCACCTTGCCAGAGCGCCCCGAGTCGGTCCGTTCCCGCTCCGAAGGGCAAGGATCCACAAAGCGGCCGAGGCGCTGAAGAGGGCCGCCGTTCACAGCGCGTTCCGCCCCACCTACGCCCGGATGAACCCGCGTGGCGCAATCAGTCGGAACGTGTTCCATTTCGGCGAAATAAACAAGGCTCCTCGCGCCGTCATCATCGGGCCGTGGTTGTATATCAACGCGCCCGGCCGCCGATTCCCGACTGGTGTCGTCCCGTATACCCGTGAGGAGAGCCGACGTCGCCATTACGGACGATTCAGCGCTCGGCTCTTGTTGACGAGTAAGACTGCGTTGGCGTCCGTACAAAACCTGATTCTGGTCCTGGCCGAAAGACCGACCTGATACAGCATTACTGCAGCCGCTTCGCAACGCGCGCAGAGATGCGTCGAACGAGCGGCGGCAGGGCAGAATCAATCCGACACTCGCGAACTCGATATACACTCCATCCCGCCCGGCGCAACCCGCGAGATACGGCTCGATCCCGACGGCGATTACGCTCAATCTTCTTCTCCCAATACACATGAGCATTGGCCGGCATCCGGCAATGCTCTGGGCAACCATGCCAGAAGCAGCTGTCTACAAACACAGCGATGCGCAGCGCTTCGAAGGCGAAGTCTGGCTTTCCCAGAATCGACGCAATATTGCAGCGGAAACCGCTGAGCCGGTTGCAAACAAAAGTCGCACGGACTCGCCGCTCGATCTTGCTGCCTTTACTACGCACGCGGGCCATTCGCCGAGAGCGTTCCGCCGGTGAAAGAATATCCAAGACCACGTACTCCGTCTATTTTGATCTCGAAAGGATGTCCAGGATCTTCTGCCTCGCGAGCATTGTGGTAGAAGGCAGAAACGGCAACCCGCCAATTTGCACCTCGCCAATGCTCCGGAAGAAACGATGGTTGGCGTACTGGGTTTCGTCCTGCCCGGGAAACAACACGACTGCACCTCTGACGATACGGCGATAGACAAAAGTATCGCCCACGGCACGCCGTATCACAATAGCATCTCGATAGCGATGCATCGAATTGATGTCGTCTGCCCTCGGTCCAGGACCTCCATTGGATTTGATGTAATCTTCGTCATATTCAATGCGATACTTCGCATCAAAAAGATAGAGGTCTTTGCCCGAACGAAGTTCAATTACATTGTCCGGCCTCTGGGCCAGCGTAGGCAGGTGGCTGAACAACCGGTTGTACCGCAGCGTCACCAAACGTCCAGTCTTGCGCTCCACGAATGTCAAGGTGGATTCTTCGCCCTTCGTTAGAGCGACGGACACTCGCGTGCGCGTGATCTTGATGGCGGACCCTCGCTTTAGATCCAGTCGACCTGCGACAATCTCAACCAATTTTAGGAAGCACCAGTACTCATACAGGATGGAGATGCGCTGCAGTCCAACTCTGAAAGGACCACCCGATACTGACAAGCCTCCCGCCAACAATCTTGCCAACCTTGAAACAGTCGCATAGTGGGGATTGAACTGAAACACCGACGAGTCAGGTATCGCTGTGGGAAGATCCGTCACGTCGCGCAGAAATGGATGGACCAATAGCGCGTTTACGCGGCGCAGCATGCGGACAGTCGCCGGTTGCAGCGCGATGAAAAATTTCTGTTCTGCATTCAGATCGGCATCATCGTTCGCGTTGGTCGTGAACCTCGAAATGTGAACGAGTCGAAGTTTAAGTTCTCGAAGCACGCGCTTGACAAAACGATTTTCCGCTGTGTCGACGGATAGCCTGGCTTTGCTCTCTGTGATCCGTTGCGGCAAGGCGTTACCGTCGACCGTCATGCTGCGATCGGATGTCGGTCGTCGGTTCAGGCGTCGAAGTATGCGACGTTGCACTCGCCGAGCGCGATCAGTGTTGACAGTTCGATCCTCGTGGAGCAACCGCATTCTCGGATTAGTCAGGATCACGCTTATTGCGGAACACAATTGGTCGAAGTTGCCTTGGATCAGTGCCACCCATTCGTTCAGGGTCGGACGCGATGCAGGAACTGCAGCCGCCGCCCCGAACGTGGATCGCTGCAATCCCATCACTAACTGTCGCGCAATGGAAGCGACCTCGTCTCGCATAGCGACGTAGTCTGTGCGGTAGTCCAGTTTCGTCGGGAAAACCTCGAACCGTAACCGCGTGGTTCCACTCGTAGCCTCGACGGATAAGTCGGAGGAACCGACTAGGTTGGGGAAGGCCATTTGGAAGTGAAGTGTCTTCTGGTTGGCGCCGACGATTTCGTTCCGAAACTCCGCTTGGGGACCTATCCGTGAAACTACGGACCCTGATTTGACCGTCAAGTAGACGTCATAGGCCACGTTCTCGAAAAATACGGGTTGGATTGGTGCGCCCGAGCAATAGTCCATCAGTCGGCCAGTTTGTCGGACCTTTGAATCGAGCGAAAGCGCCCCCTCGATCTCGATGGAGGTCGTCACGGCTGGGTCTGGTTGCGATGGTAGTGTCTTCAGTCGGCCGGAAATTTGAAGCGACCATTCGACACATTCGATCTGGAGCAGCGTGAGCATGGCCAGCGTCTGCTATACGGCCCAGTAGCTCACCGCGCCGTCGGCGGCGAGACGACCCAACATCCTCTGGACTTTACGGGCGGAACGGTCGTAGTGATGGTCCTTGAGCCACGCGAGCAATTCATCCAAGGCGTCCTGCAGAGACTCCCCGCTTCCCGTGATCTTCGGGAGGACTTTGTGCAGTAGGCATAGATCGAATGCTGCATCGCGCGGCAGAACCGACGCGAGTTCGTCCTCTGCCCAGTGCGCCAAGTACAGGCAAATAAGATCGCGAGTGCGGTACCCAAACTCAATTCCCGCGGGCTGCAGAATCGCTCGGACTTCGACTAAGAGCGCGGCTGCCCATTCGAAGTGCGCTGAGTGTCGGTCCCAGGCGTCCATCACTGTGATGGGGGACTCGGGGTCAGCGATTCGGTCCGCGAGCGGCTTCAAAGACGAATTCGGACGCCCCGGCGTCGGTTCGGCGAAGGCCTGCAGGTCGATGTTTTCGAACTCAATGGTGAAAGCTCGGTCAAGAACCTTCGGACTGAATGGGCGGGTCGTTTCATCCATGTTCGCCGTTCCGACCACCCGAAGGCCGTGGGCGAGCTGGAGCGTCCGCAGGCTAATGTAGGGGTCGGGATTGGTCGGCGCAGGTAGATCGAGCGGAAGCGGGTCAGTGATGACCTCCTCTTGCTCGCGACGCCTAGTTGCGATGACGCTCAAGAAATCGCTGAAGTAGTGCTCGACAGGAGCGAGGTTCATTTCATCCAGCAGCACCAGAGACAGTCGCGAAGGGTTCGTAGCGGCGTCTTCGACGGCCTCAGTGAGTCGTCCTCTGATGAACTTGCCGCTCCCAATGTTGGGAGTGTAGCCAAGCAGGTCGGCGTTGTCCGACCAGTGGGGTTGAACGCTGATCAGTGTGAAGTCCGCCTCGGTCAACTCTGCAAGCAGGCGCGGAATAGCACTTTTACCGGTGCCAGAGAAGCCTGCCAATATGATCAGTGGACTAGTTCTAAGGGCGAGATATAGGTCGACAAGCTGTTCAAGGCTGACGATGAATCCGCGTGTCTCCATTGCCCGCTTCAAGTCCTCCAGGAGTCCCGCGTAGGGGGAGCCGGAGGGAGCGGGTTGCGGGCGCAATGCGGGGCCGCCACGGTAGCCGTACCCGACACTCGAGGCTCGGGAACTGGTCTCTGCCTTGGCAGTTTCGTTAGTCATTTCGATCAAACCCGCCTTCCGGAGTCGATTGGCTTGGCCGGAGCGCAGGGTGCTCGGGACGACGTCCTCGGGCGCGTACTGCCAGATCGCATCAAACGGGAATACGGTGTCGATACCCCGGTCTTCGACCAGGAGTTTGACCGCCTTCTCGGCGATGTCGTAAGCCTCTTGTGAGTTCATCAACTCTTACCTGGACGCTGCGAGTGGGAAAGGGGACTCGTCCACGATTCTGAGCCCTGAGAGAGTCCGAGCGATGTCGGCGGCGATGGCCCGACCCAAGAGCGGCGGAACCGCTTCTCCGATCATGTCTAGACCGACTCCAATCTGAGTGGTGCCCCCCTTGGTGTCGGTGATGAACCGGAAGTCGTCATCGAATGACTGGAGTCGAGCGGCTTCACGGATGGTGATCCCGCGGTCGCTCTGCGGATGAGTGAACCTGCCGGAGCCGAGGAAATTGGCGTTGGCAGTAATCGTCAGCGCGGGTCGTGCCCAGTCGAGCCGGGTATAAGCACTCCAGTAGTAGCGCTTGTAGAACGTTGCGTTGATGCGCCCGTCGCCAATGAGTCGGTCGCGGGCTTCGGACTCCGATTCACCGTCGTAGCGCTCCCGTGCGACTATCCTCCGATACTTGCGCTGCATCCTATTACTGGCGTGGTCCCACGTTTCGCCCGGACTCATCTCACGAATGATGGCAAGTATTCTGTCGTTGTACTTGCGGGTGACGTGGTTGAACGGAAAGCTGGAACGGCTTTGCATCAGACTAACGAAATGTCCGTCTGAGTGGAGGTAGTGATCCAGCCCGCCCCCCCCGAGGGAGTCCGAGCGTCCATGAGGGGGCGCGGGCAGATCCGAGATCGCGTCTTTCACTGCCACCCAAGGCGTCAGGGCCTTCGTTGCGGACACGCCCGTCATTGCGCCGTGAGTGGCGAGGGGCAACTGCGATTCAGAAACAGATGAGGCGATGATGATCGCACGCTCCCTGAGTTGGGGGACGCCGTAGTCCGCGGCGTTCAGAGTGCCCACAGCGACGTCGTACTCGAGGCCACGGAGCGTTGCGATGATGGAATCGGAGAGATGCCCTTCCTGCCCTTGATGCGAATGGCGAAGCATCTGAGGCACGTTCTCGATGACGATGAACTTCGGTCGAAGTTCCGCTGCGATCTCGAGGAATCGCAGGACTAGCGCGTTGCGGGGGTCCTCAAGGTAACGGTTATAACCCGTGAACTTGATGATGCGCCCCTGCTCGCGGCGTTCTCCGCGCCGCAACTGGGAGAACCCTTGGCAGGGCGGGCCGCCGATGAGACAGTCCAGAGCCCCCGGGCCACGAACTCCCTGGGCTGCGAGCGCAGCGCTGATGGCGTCAATTGGGAGCGTCCGAACGTCTTCACAGAAAGTTCTTGGACTCTGGCCGTAGGCCTGGTGATTGGCCCGAAAAGTCTCGAGCGCGAACGGCTTGATGTCCACACCGAGCAGAACATTAAACAGGCCGGTCCTGGCGAATCCGTGTGAAAAGCCACCACAGCCAGAGAAGAGTTCCGCTACTGAGTAGCGCGGAAACCGGTGCTCTGTTGTCATTGTGTATGAATGCCCAGAAAGCAGCTTCAGCGTCCCCACATCGGAGGAGTTCTATTGGTCATCGGGACCTGGAAAATCCACGTATTGCCAGCAGGGTCGCGGCGGGGGCGGATATTCGGCACGTCGGAACTCTCAGCGATTATAGATCGAGCCGCGCAGCGGTGACCCCTGGCTCTCATCACCGTTTTTGCCCACCGGCCCCGAAGTTCGAGTCGGTGAATGACGTCGAATTGGTCGGCCGATCCGCTGCTCTATGTCTGCCTGAGTCTGGCCGACCGATCGTTCTCGCGGGAGGTCAGGACCGTGAAGAAGTGTCCCTTGTGAGGGCGTCTTTATCATTGCGCCTGGTGTTACATCAGGTACAATGGTTCACTACGAAGAGGAGGCAAGATGATGCCAGTCATTCGCGTTCCTGACGATGTCTTCCGTCGCCTGCAGAACATCGCTACTCCGCTCGTCGATACCCCGGGTAGCGTCGTCGAAAGGCTGCTGGATCTCCACGAGTCCAGCCAGCGGGCAAAATCCCGGGCGGCTCCTTCAGCTTTGAAAGAAACGGGCGAGCCGACCAGTGGGGAAGCGACCATCGCTGCCAACTACGAAACGTACGAGAACAGGAACAATCCGCACGTGACGATTCACAGAGGTCACTGCTCCCAGCTACGAAAGCGGGGCGGTGTTCACCGACATGGCCAGGGCGCTTACCATGCCCACGGCGCTCTTGCCGAGGCGGAGAGGTACGCCAGAAGCACTGGACTACCGGTGAGGTATTGCAAGTACTGTGGTCCTGAGCGAAGCACGTAGGACCTCGACAGAGAACCATGAGTTCGTGCCGTTGTTCAATGGCTAGCCTTTGTTCTGGTCGACCGCTTCGCGCATGACCTGAACGAGTTCCTCGGCCATGCCTTGCCCGAGCGGTGGGCTCTTGTGAACTGCCCGGTTCCTGAGCTTCACCGCATTCGTCCACCTCAGCCTTTCGTCCCGGCTAAGATTGCCAGACCGATAGAATTGTTGTACGAGGTCACGCAGGGTGTTCTCGTTTGACGCTCGAGTCAGAGTCCTCACCGCCCGCTCGAACTCGAGTGCAGCTATTTCCGATGACAACTCGCGGTTAGTCGGCAGCAAGGCCTCAGCCAGATCTGAGCGAGACATGGTCTCAAACAGAGACTCGGTAAGATTCCTGACTCTAATCGCAGCTAGCCGTCGGTCTGCGCGAAACTCCTCAAAGAGGGGCTCCCATCCGTCAAGCCGCTGCTCGATCACGCCAAGTTGTAATACCCACAGAGCCATGTCCACAGACGCCGCGGTCCCGAGAGCCCGGTTGTCTCTCACGTACCTGAGGTTCTGCAAGTAGTCCAGGTACTTGTCAAGAGGCGAGCTCGTTGGACTCAGCTCGAGCGCCTTCTCCACGGGAGGACTGAGAATCCCGTACTCCCTCGGGTCGATGAAGCGCAGCACGACCGAGACCGGTTCGATGTTCCGAAACAACGCGAGCAAGCGCTTGATCGTCGCCTTTTCCTTTTCCTTCTTGTGCAGCTTCCCCCACTCCCAGGGCATCTTCTCGAGCTCTTCACCAATCTCCTCGCGGCTAGGCCAGTGCCAGAACTGGCCACCTGACCAATGCTCCTCGTTCCTGATGACCTCGATATCGTCATACGTCAAGCGCCCGCTGCTTCGAACCTGCTGCGCCTTAGCCTCGACCTCTTCCAGGTTCTGCCGACGCCCGAACAACTTCTCCGAAAGGTCCCCGTGAAGAGAAAGGCAGGTATGGAGATAGTCCACGATTGCGCCTTCCGCAGCAGGAAGCCGCCCCGAACCGCCGGCAACCATCATGAAGCACCGCCTAGGTCGACAGGAGACAATTGTGCGAGCAGGGCCTTCGGGTCGGAGGTCGCCAGGCCCCAGCGCGGCAACCGAGCGCCGGCGTGATGCCGTTGAACATCCCTGGACCACTGCGAGGTTCCCAACTTGTTCATTCTGGGTATCTCTCTACAGGGCGGCGTGCGTCATGCGGGTGCGAGCTGCACGCCCTCTGATGAACACTACTCACCACAATCGTGGGTGTCGAGCAGCACGACGAGTTCGTGGCACGGTCGCTTGAGTCCCTATTTAGCAGATGGTGAGATAGGCGTATCGATTTTGCACCCTCCAGCCCCGACTCCTGTTTACAAATGTTTACTTTTGTTCAGATTCTTCTGATTGCGTTGGTCCGTCGTCACCGGCGTCATTCTCCCAATAGTCCGATTCATAGTCATCAAGCCTATTCATTTCGACATCGTTCACACCATCCAAATGGGATGCGTACGGATCTTCACCAATATTTCCGATAATCGAAGAGTCGTCCTCTGGGGACCTCGTCAAAGTAGAACCAGCCTCATAATCAGGTCCATACCACTCATCATCTAGCGATTCTCCGTATCTCCGCCTACCCCTGGCCCTTGGCCAATCCTCCAGATGTTCATGTGCCAAATCTCCTTCCCTGTGCTGCTCGTCCAGCTGATTCCCATCTTCATCCTTATCGCTCTGCTCTAAATCGAGTTCTAGATCTAGGTCCCACGACGTTTCCGAATATGGGGCCGAGATCAACAATTCCACTGGCGGGTCATCGCTGAAGTCGTATTCGTAGAGACCAGCCCCTTCTAAACTGCCAATAGGCTCCTGATAGTCGGCGGGTTCGTAGCCGTCTTCGTCATCAGGGGGGGAGGCCGCATCCGTGTCGCGGCCATACAACGGATCGACTTTCCCCATAGCACCGTTTTCGACTCGGGGTTCGTCATTTGAGTGAGCAGAAACCCCTGGCTGCCACTCGCCCAAACTGCGCTGTTCAGGGGCGGGGATCTCGGGTTCTCCACGATCTCTTGCAATGCGGTGCCGCGTCCCTGCGGAAGAGGGCCACCCGAATTTGAACCTTTTGAGGTAGTACTTGTGAAAGAGATAATCCAAATCTGATTCCCAATTCGCGGTCGCCTCAGAATAGTCAGCTGACTTTCCTTTGGCATTTCGCGTGAACGCAGCTATTGCCTCCGCCATCTTGCGCAACCGATCTGTCGACTTCGGCAAGCCCCACTCCGCCATGTAGTCAGGCGACTGAACGCCAGGCAAGTCGTTGTGGAACACGCAGTCGAGAAGCTGAAGGCGTATATCCTCTGGCACACCTTCGTTACCGACGTGGTATCCCACATAGCTCAGCAGGCCCTCTTTGTAGGAGAACACATTGCCGCTCCAACCGCGGTCGGAGGCAGGAGCGACCGTCGACGGCCAGTCGAAGAAGCCTTCCTGTTGTCGACGGAGTACGTAGTCGCATTTCTTCTGTTTTCCTACCTTAATCCGTCGGCGTCCCTCCTCTTCGGCCGATTCGAGCAACTTGCCGACCTCAATGTACGGCACAAGCGAGTGGGATCTCTTCCGTTTGGAAAGTTCGTCAAAAATAGCCCTCAAGTCCGGCAGACTACAAGACGTCGATTGAGCCATCTTAAGGAGCTGATAGCTCTTTGTCTTTAGATAAGGGCGGAACATTCACTACCTCCCTAAACTTGGTATTACGTGGACCTGGAGAACGCGAGACGGATGCGCGGCGTCCCACTCGCGAGCGACGCGGCGGTCTTCTCATGCTCTGGCGTCCTAGGGCATTCGCCGACGCAGTGCGTTGATGAAAAGGTTTAGGTGCGCCTTCAAGTAGTCCAATTGTGCTGACTCTTGGCCTTTGTCTTCCACATCAAAGTCCGACGAGTCCAAGGCGATGTTTGGCTTGGTGTTCCAGTCCGTCTGCTTCCTATAGATCAGTGGTCGGCCTACCTCCTCCTCAAGATTACTCTGGTCATCCAGAAGACGATGATAGAGTTCGTGGCCTTCATCAGTGTCCTCAATGACAAGGAATATCCCGACAATATGCTTGCTCTTGAGTCGGTAGCACGAGACGTGACTCGCGGGTCCCGGAAATGCCAGCCAGACAGTATTCGTGCCGCCGTGTTTGGGAGGACTCTGATCTGGATGGTCCAAATGCAATTCATCAATGAATTGCTGCCAAAATCTTCTCGACTGTTTACGCCAGTCGTTCTGTTCTCCCGTGCTCTCGATAACCGATTCATCGACCATGTTGGCATCGTTAGTTTGAGCAGGAGACCGCGCCGCCAGCGTAACTTTGACCGTTTGCGTCTTCGACTGTGCCGCCGACTGAACCAATAACTCTCCTTGGTCCGATTCAAACACCTCGACTTCGACCAAACGAAGAGTCGACGCCAACCCGCCACGGGCCTCGAGGAGTTCCTTGATGCCCCTGATGTTCGATCTGATCCCGTCTCCAGCAATGATCAAATCGAGTTCTCCGCGAGAGAGGTAGCCGTGGCAGCCATCAACAAAATCCTTTTCGACGAGGTCTGATTCGATCGCTTGCGCCACTTGGAAAATGGGGTTGGGACCCGTGACCGACAACTTGGGACCGACCATGGCTTCCAGGTCAGAATACCCGATCCCCTGTAAGAGCGACGCATACTCGAGGATCTGCCCAATCACTTCGCGTCTAGCTTGCGGATTCCTCCAGAGCTTGCATTCAACGAGCACAGGTTTGCCGTCATCTCGGACACAGAACATATCTAGAAACACGGTCGAGTTAGCGCTCTTCAGCGGGAGCTCACGGCAGACTGGAATGATTGGACGCTCGAACTTGTCTGTCGCTAACAGTTCCGGACGCTCGAACAGCAATTCCTGTAGCCACTTTTCGTCGTACGACGAACTATCTAAGGACTTCCTGACGAACTTCGTAGCATGGCCGTCCTTGATTAGCAAAGGCATGGATGTTTCCACTCTTTCCCGCAATCGGTGCAATACATAGGCGCGATCAGCACGACTCCATGGTGCTGCAGATGTAGACGCCATCCTACTGCTGGCAAGCAGGAGGTTCAATACGCTGTCAACGCACCGCCGCAAGGTGCGGCGAGTCATCAGCGTCGGCGACGGACTCGGCTGCCGCCTCCATCCGCTCCAGCGCCTGTGCCAGACGCACCGGCGTACTCCGTACGTACCGTGAGGTCGTTGTGATGTTGGCGTGACTCCGACAGTCCCGCACGTCGTGCCGGTCCGCTGACGATTCCAGCATCCGACAGGCGAATTCGCGCCGAAGGTCGTGGAAATGGAGACCCTCGATACCGGCACGACGACAGGTGTTCCGCCACGCCGTCTTGATATCCGTCAGTGGCTCTCCAACCGCGTTCCCGAACACATAGGCCTCCGGCGGCAATGGTTGTCCCGCGGGGTCGGTCCGGCGCATCTCCAGCACGGCGCGCAAGTCGGACGACACTAGGTCGATTCCGTCTCAAGCACGTTCTGGATCTGCTCGAGTTTGACGCGCAAGCTGGCTCGCGCATCAGCCAACGCTGAGAACGGGATGGTCGCCTCCGGACTGGAGGACGTGGCCGGACGCCCGTAGGCATACAACAGCAGTTGACCCAACACCGCATGATGCAACCGTCCCTGCCGCGCATCGCTCAGCAGACGCGCTTGAACTTGCGGGTCTTCGATGATCGCGGCGGTCCATTCGGCGACCGCACGCGACGCCTTGTTCCGTGACCCACGAGGTCGGCCTCGCGGATTTCCAGAAACGCCGGGTTCGAACCCCATTGCACTCCCCTGTTGTTTACAGCGAGACTGTGTTCTACTCAGAACATCGTTATTCGCATAACGGTCGGCGCAGCCATCGTTAATCGGTTAACGGGTCATCAGAGACTCAACAACCGTCTCCACAATGTCTCCATGACCGGGGTCGACACTGGAGGACTCACGATGACTGGTGTGGACAGTTCGGTGAGGCTAAGTGCCGTGAGTTGAACCTGTTAGGGTCAGAAGTCACGCGCTATCACCAAGTTAGAGAAACACGTGGATCGGGTTCGACTCCCGCCGCCTCGGCCGCCACCTCCTGCGAGCCGTCCATCATCGGCTCTCAAGAACACAGGCTTTCGGTGTCTGGCGTGAGGTGACCTGCGTCTGAAGTTGAAGAATGGGTCACCGCCTCATCGCCGGCGGAGCCTGCCTGTTCAACGTCAACTTGACAATGCCCGAACAGGACTTCTCCGTGAAGCCGTGCACCGCCGGTTCCGCCTGGGGGTGCTCGAAGAGGAAGAGGAAGGCCTGAGGTCGCAGAACAGACGTTCGGTCATCACTCCGAGCGCGTCGGTGTGTCGGACACGCTGTGGTTCCACGCCAGCGCGGAATCAGTGAAGTGCCTTCCGGTTGCGAGCGCCGCCACGAACGGTCCACCCCGATATCGCTGTCGTACGGCCGAGTGCGTAAACCACGTGGACGGTAACCGTTCCCCTCGGCGATCCATCTCGTACACCACGTCGAGTGGTCCGTCTCGATTGGGTGCATACGCGGTCGTTACCTGGCACGTGCCAGCCCCCGTCTGCGTGGCGTGCAGCGCCGCGTGCCTCGCGGCGTAGGCCCCGGCGCGATCGATGTGGCTCAGATCCTTCCCGGATAACGCTCCGCCCCCGATGGCCACTCGTGGACCGTAGTAGTCCACGACAAGTTTGCGCCCGGTTTGCCCATTGTCCCCATCGCTCCCGCCATTGAGCAACACGCCATTCGGATTGATCAACAACTCGATGTCGTCGAATGTCGCAGTCCACCGCCGGTCGTTGATGCAGAGTTGCGCGTAGGTCTCCAGTAGGTCGTCCACGACTCTGGCGGTGAGTTCAAGCAGCGCGATCTCCGGCAATTGCTGGATCGTCACGAGAAGCTGTTCAACCTGCCACTGGTCCGTACTCTCGCGGATACGCACGAGGAGTTTGCCATCGGGTCCCTGTCCCGTGAGTCGTCCGTTACGGCAACTCTGGGCCAGCGCGGTGCCCAAGCGGTGCGCGAGATAGTGCTCTGGCGGCAGCCAGGCAACCTTGGCATCGTAGCCGGCCCAGCCGATGCTGATGCACTGGTCGTTGACATGGTCGGTCCAGGTCCGGGGGTCCTCACGACGTTGGCAGACGCTATCGTGTACCTGGTAGCGGTCGGCGACAATGGCATTCGGCGCGGCATAGCCAATGCGGCGCCCGGTGGCGCGCACGATGTCGGCCAGGGCGTATCTCAGCGGCTCTCTGGTGACGATGCCACCGGTCAAGAACACCTGGTCGGACCAGACGCTCATTTCCACCTGACAGTACGCGCGTGGGTCGGCCTGGTAGCACTCGGCCACGATGGCGTCGGCGACTTGGTCGCAGAACTTGTCCGGGTGTCCCGGGAGAACGACTTCGCTCATGCGGATCATGATGGCAACCTCGAAAGCTGGGTAAAGGGCAAACCGGCCCGCTGCACGAGTGCGGTGTGGCCGTCGCGCGTCACGATGATGTGTAAGCGTGTCCCCGCGGTGGTAGCCACCTGCGCCGGCGCGAGTGCTTCGATGTAGCCGTCGGTCACGACAATCGCGGCCCGCGGCTTGGTGCGCGCGACGTGCTCAAGCACGCAGCCCATGCTGGTGCCACCCGTCGTGTCAGCCACCAGGCGCCCCTGTTTGATGCGCGCCGGCGCCACGATATTGCTGAACGCCCAGAACGGCCGGCGTATATACGGCGTCAGCCGCCCGAGCAGCGCGACGATAAGCGGCATCTCGGCGTCCATCGAGCCGCTGACATCGAGGTAGACGTGGGCCGACCCGGCGCGAGCGGTGTGGTCGGTCTCCCACCGCGCGTCTGGGAGAAACGGACTCCACAGCGACCGCAGCACGGCCCGACGGTCGCCTGGTGAGAGCACGGGCAGTGTGAAACTGCGCGGCGAGGGTTCACGCGCGGTCGACCGTGGGTCCGGCAACAGATGACGCCGGAGCACCGCGTAGGTCTCCCGACGCCACTGCTCTACCGCGGTGTCGGCGGCACGCACCTCGTTACGATAGGCGTCGGCCCCCACGCCTCGTCCGTGCGGATTGCGGAAAATGCCGGAGCCGTTCATGGACCTGAGCGCGGTGTCGAGCGCGTCGGCCAGCGGGCCGGTCACGGTGGCGGTCCCCTCCTCTAAGGCCACCGACGTGCCATGACCCAACGCATCGTGGTTCCCCAGTAGGCGCACGGCGGCGCTCTGTTCCGGCGCGGCGAGGTCGCGCGCCAAGTCGCGGATGTCATCGGCGACGAGCCTCCCGTCATAGAGACCCGCCCACGCCGATAGCACGCGCTTCTCCTCCGCCCGCACGCGAGCGCGACCCCCGACGACCCACCGAATGCGTGACTCTTCCTCATCCGTCGGCGGTCGAAGCAGCCGCGTGACGCCACGTGTGTCGGCGTAGTAGCGGCTCATCATGCCGCTGTACTCCGAGCCAAGGCTCCGGTGAATGATCGCGTTGATCACCGCATCCACCGCGACGTGGTCGGCGGGTGTGAGCGTCGTGAGACGTTCGGTGTGCCGAAGCAGCACGTGCAGAAACTCGTGGCACACAACGGCCTTGACGTGCGCTTCCGTGCGGCACTGCGCGTGGATGAACGCCAGATTCACGAGGAGGCGCGGCCGCGCCTCGCAGGTAACGGCAAGCGTCGGTACGGTGTCGGTGAACTTGACCGCCAGGATCTTCAGCACCGCGCGGATGGCAAGCGGGTTCTCCTCGATCAGTTCCCGGTAGATATTGTGAAAATGTGTCGCATTCATACGTAAAACCCCCGGCCATCAAAGAGTTCGAGGTGGCGTGTGAGACTCGCGCGGGTCCAAAGCACGGGCCGGCGCGGGTCGTAGCACCACGCGGTGCAGAGTCCAAGCATCAGCGCCTGAAAGAGCGCATCGTTGGCGGGCAGCGACGACACCAATGGTGACCGCGTGACCACGTCCGGCCGACAGATGCAGGATTCCCCAGGGAGCGTGACGGCGGCACGCGCCTCGTGTTCGTCGGCGAACCCGCAGGTCTTAAGTAGGTCGCGCACGCAGTTGAGCGGGCTGCGCCGCCCAAAATCGAGGCCGATACGCAGTACCCGCGGGCACCGGACGGCGCCCTGGTCCTGCCCGAGCACCGTGGCCGCGATCCGCTCCTGCCGTCCGCGACCCATCGGACTGCCCGAGTTGGCGAGGCGCTCACGAGGGCCGTCGTTCCACAGGACTGGTCCGCCGATCACGACGGCCCCCCACACGGTCGACGTGGTGGCGAGCACCGTGGCCGTCATGCGGTCCTCCCTTTGCCGAACACCTGCACGCATCGATGGAATTCCCGCTCAAACTCGCGCGGCGCGTCGACGGCGAGCTTCTGGGTGAGGCAGAAATAGAGGAGTTGCTGCGCGCGCTCGCGCCGCGCCGCGCCCAGTCGCTTCAGCACGGGCGCGTAGGCCGCTAGTTCTGGATGCGTGCTGTCTTGCTCCGACCAGCGTTCCTGCCAACTAATCTCGCCGTCTACAGTGAGCACCGGCTGCGCAAGGCGACCGAGATCGTTTACCGCCTCGGCCCCAATGGGCAGGTCTCCCGCGACCGCGGCGGGATAGGCAGCGAGCGCAAAGGCTGCCGCGCGGGCGGGCGATTCATTCGCCAACAGTTGCTCGACCGCCAGCGTGCCGGTGTCGGGGTCCGGGCAAGCGTCGAGAAGGAGCCGCGCCTTCCGGTCGAGCGGCCGTTGCAGATGGAAGTGGTGCAGCCACTGCGCGGTGCCCGTGAGCATCGTAGCGTCCCAAGCTAGTCGATGGGCGGCGGCCACTTTATCGGCGTCGGGTGTCGCCCCCCACGCGCGCTGCGGAAGGCTCGCGTCGAGTACCGCGCGGAAGAGACACTCGGACGCAGGGCTGGATAGCGTGTCGGCCGTGAGCCGCTCGACCAGCGTCGCCGCCAAGAGCGTGCGCGTGATCAGGCGTGCGCGGCGCGGCGACAGCCGGATACCGCCATCGCGAAGCGCGGTAGTGACTGCGCACACGTAATGCACGAGCGGTGCGGGGCAGTGGTCGAGTTGCGCCGCAAAGTCTGCTTGCCACCGCGTAAGCGCGGCTTTGAGCCGGCCGCCGTCGTTTGACGAGACGCTCTCCCCCGCTGGATTGGCCACGCGCTGACGGTCGCTGTCGCTTAAGTCGTCCCAATCGCCGACTTCAAGAATCACCGCGAAGCGGTCGGCGAGTGCAGGGTCGAGCGGTTCCGCGCCAAGATAGTCCTCGCCATTCGACTGGTCTGTTGAACACGGGTTCATCGCCGCCCATCGGTAGCGTAGTTTCGTGAGCGCGAGGCCCTGGACCTTGCGCTCGTGCACGAGTGAGAACAACCGATTCTGGTGCTCGGGTTTGCAGCGACTAATTTCGTCGATGAGCACCGACTCCGCTCCCCACACGGTGGCAGGTGTTTCAAGAAATCTGACGGTGGCCTTCGCCTCGTCCGGATAGGGGAAGCCGACGAGGTCATCGAAGGAGATCAAGCTGGCGTTATAGTGCCGATGCTCAAGACCCAGGGCTTCACTGATCGAATTAAGCAGGAAGGTCTTGCCTGTGCCGCTGCGGCCGATCAGTAGGATCGGGTCGCCGCTGGTGAGCGCAGCAAGGATGACGGGTTCCTGCGCGAGAAACCCGTAGGCCCCGAGCGTAGCTAAGTAACCACGGACAGATGATGGACGGTCGGACATGCGGCACCTCATCATGCGCGGGAGAAACCACCGACTCGGGGCCGGTTGGTGACCGTCACAGGGCCGCGCCCCTCGGGTCGTCTGGATGAGCGGGCGCACGAGCGCCCCGGGCCGCCGCACGACGGACGTGCCGGGCGCGAGGCGGACTTCGCGTACGAGACGCTATGCCGAACTGAAAGGGGTCATCGATGTTCTCGTATCTCTCCCAGTGCTCACTGGGCGGAAATTAGCACCACGGCTCTTGCAGCCAGGTTGCTGTGGCGTCGTCGGGTCCGGTCCCTCAGCCACTCGTGATAGCCGTCACACGGTAGCGCGTGTGACAAAGATCATTATAGCACCAATGGAGGAATTACGGCTCACGCGGGTGCGCGGCGTCCCACTCGCGGGCGAGGCGTTGCGCTGTCGGCACTCTGTGATCAACTTCACAGAGGCTCTGTGTGGTGCGTCATGGTGAGGTTCGTCACCGGACTCTACACTGCCATCATCAACTGCGGATGAGCCGCAGACGGACACAGCAAGGAGCACAGACGATGGCAACCAAGCAGACCGACACAGTGGCAATGACCGAGGAGCAGTTGGATACGGTGGTGGGCGGCTGGAACGACGCGGCGGGGCACGGATGTGGGCGGCTTCATACTGGTATACATGGCGGCGGCCGATACACGGGTGGCAGCAGTTGGAATGTCACTCTAGGTGGCAGAAACTCGCTCATCACCAAGCCGGGTACGGGGACCGGTAGCATCCGCTTCCGCCGCTGAACAGGCAACGCGTCGGACCGCCCGCCGGGAGTAATGCGCTCCGCCACAGGAGCGCCACCACGCACAAGCGATGTCGAGGCGCAGGACGCCAGCACCTGGTCGAGCGCGTTGGCCTCACGGCGATCAATTGTCAGGCGATACTTCTGGCGGACATGAACCACTCGGTCCGCAAACCAGCACCGGTTGCGATCCGGCAACCATGCGGCGGCATCACGGTCGTTCTTCTGTCCACGATTCACCCCCGGACTCGCGAGGGTCAGATTCAGGAGGTCCGTCGCGAAACGCCGGCGCGTCTCCGTCGTGGCCGCGCACAAGCCACTGTCATGCGCTTCCGACCGCGCCACTATATGCTCGATGTCGGTCTCTCCCCTGCCCGCGAAGGTCCGTCCGGTATAGGGACTCCAGACGCCTCCGAGGCTCTCGACAATCCGTGCTTCAATCGACTGCGGGTAGGAATACTCCGATGCCCGGTAGGGACTGCAGCGTGACTCTGGGGCCACGCGAAGCCCATGCCACGTCTGCGCCTGCACCGGCGCACACAGTACGAGCGCGACCAGGACGACGACGGCGGCGAACCGGGTGGCGTGCGTCATGCGGATCTCTTGGCTCAAGACGATGTGATGTCGGACCCCATCCTACCGCTGGCTGGCAGGCGGTTCAATGTGAGGAATCACGGCTCACGCGGGTGCTCGGCGTCCCACTCGCGAGCGAGGCGTTGAGCCTCGGCGGTCATGCGTTCGGCAACGGCATCTCGGGCCTCGACTATTTCGCCGCGCACTTCAACGGACGACCGGCCTCCCGGACAAGCGGTTCAGACAGGTGGGTCCCCCCCACTGTGTCACGCCTCCACCACACCCCCCGTGTTTTCCATTGTCTCCCGTCCGCCCTCCGCACGAGAGAGCTGACACCGCCATCGGCGAATTTGCGAAATTTTGAAACGAAAAACTTGAAAATCATCGCCCATGCCATCAATGTATGGCAGCCTCCCCCCGACCCCATGGACATTCGCTGGCGCATCCGCCGATCGCAAAAAACGACGCCGTAAGTCTATCTTCCGAAGCCACTTAGCGCGCCTGGCAAGCGTCTAGCAGTGACTTCCTGCACCGTAATTTCGCGGGAATAGAGATCGCATCATGCAGGACATGTCACATCCCACGTTCGCAGGACTTCTTCGCTCGGCCGTCGAGGAACCAGGCACGCTATCGAGTGCCTATCACGCGTTTCACAGCTACAGCCTGGGCAATCAGCTCCTGGCGATGTTCCAGTGTCAGGCCCGAGGCCTGACGCCGGGACCGATGGCCACGTTCCCCCGGTGGAAAGACCTGGGACGCCACGTCCGGAAGGGCCAGAAAGCACTCACGCTGTGCATGCCGCTAACGCTCAAGCGGCGGGCAGAACCGGACGCTGACGCTGCTGACAGTGCTGACGATAGTGATGCTCCTATCTTTGTGCGGTTCGTCTACCGGGCGCGGTGGTTCGTCCTGGCTCAGACCGAAGGAGCCGAGCTGCCGGAGCCGTCTAAGACCTCCAGACACCGACTATAATCGCCAGGCAATCCGACAGACCTCATGTCGCTGCGCTTCCGCCCGAGGTGGTCGACGACGTGTGGGTCCAGCCACGACACCCAGCAACAGAGGAGGACGACAGTGAGCCAACTTTACATTAATCGGTTCGAGTATCGGGGCGCCGGCAGCAAGGCCGAATTCGACGCTGCGTGGGCGATTGCCAATGAGACCATGGCGAAAACCGGCAACTGGGGCGGGGTCGAGAAGGGCCTCAAGCATCTGCACGCATACGGCACCTCCTGGGGCGGCTATGCGCTGCTTGAGGTCGAAGATCCCGCCGCGTTGGCGGAGTATCAGCTCTTTACCGTTAACAACTATGCCCACATGGTGACAATCACCTTCGAGCCGCTCGTGGACCTCGACGTGGCGCTGGCACCGATGCTTGCGGAGATCAGGGCGAAGGGGTAGAAGAAGTCAGAGGCCCGACGGCCAGGCGGCGGCTCTCGCCGATCAACAAACGGGGCGACAACTCCCCCACCAGCCGTCGGGCTCTGGCTGACCGCAGGATGACCGGGAGGCATTTCAGGGAATCACACCCGAGTCCGGTGGTCCCCCTGGCGCGTCCGTCGTCAGGCAACTCGGCAGGCCGTTCCAGCTCGACGTATCCTCGCCACCACTGGGGTCAATGCCAGGGGACTCACGAGGACTGGAGAGGACTGAACACAGCGCGGTAAGCGACGAGTAGTCAACTCTTTAGGCCAGAAGTCACACGCAGTCAGTGTGTTAGAGAAACCGTCTCTTTAGGGTTCGACTCCCGCCGCCTCCACTATCTTAACTGTCTAGAAAGCCCTAGAATTGCTTGTCGCTAGAGCAAGATTTAGCACCTTAAACACTGCGCAATTTAAGCCAATGACAAACCCAGACGAAAAACCCGCTGAAGAGTCTCAACAATCTGAGGACATGGATGACGAGATATCAAGTGATGAACTGAGAGATTTTGTTGGTGGTGTTTTAGAGATAACGACCACAGATGATCAAACAATTAGATGGAATGTTGATGGACAAGACACCCTTTCATACAACCATCTGGACGGCTCAACCAGAACAGTGAAAGTTGCCAAGATAAGACGACTTAAAAAGTGAGAGCATCGTCTTAGGCTGCAACTCCAACCACGATGCCCCTGAGGAAGCCGCTTGGTCACGCCGCTAGCCGATCCACACCATTTGACAATATCTCGCCATCGTCATACCTGACGCTGACTTGGTAGGCGCTGCACCCAGCGGTAGGGCTTGAGGGAGTTCTTCCAGAACACCTTCTCCATCGCGTTCGGCCCTTTGCCTCGCACGTAGGCACGCGCGACACCGAACACATTGGGGTAGGAATTGAACTCGAGGCTCTCGCTCTGCGGCCAGTCGCTGCCGAACATGATGCGGTCTTCACCAAAGATCGACCACAACTCATCAAGCCAGTCCCGGTAGGCGTTGAGATCCGTCGACACCCTGCCCCCCCACGTGCGAACCACCTCGGACAGCTTTATGTACACCTGTGGACGGGTGCCAAGTTCCCGAAGGTACATCCGATACGTATCCTTCGCCGCCCGATCAGGAAACCGCAGGTCAGGCAGGTGGTCCATCACCAAACGTAGAGATGGCACCTTGTCAAGCATCTTCACCAGCACCTCGGGAGCCGTCATCCCCTGCCGCGGGGTGTCGACGTCGAGGCTGCAATCCACATCCGCGAGCCGCTGCAGGTTGGCAATATACCCAGGACTGTCGAGCCCGAGGTGCAACCGCCCCTGGCGGATACCCAGAAACAGCGGGTTCCGTCGCAGCCGATCGAGGTGCTCCCCGAATGCCTGGTCCGCAGGGTCAATCCGCCCCACGAGGCCCACGATGATCGGCGCGTTCGCCGCGACATCGAGAATCCACTGATTGTCGTCTAGTCGCGGACTGGCCTCGACCACAACGGCCCCGACCACACCAAGGGGCGCGGAGATCGCCTGGAACCGGTTGGGGAGGGCAATCATGCCCTGCGGCGGCTCGCCCCCGCCCGGCATGTCGCGCGGGTAGGGTGCGCCCTCTGGCCGCGTCTTGTCGAACAGATGAATATGGGTGTCGATGATCGGGAATGAGGGTGTCGCCGCTTGTTCGCCAAAGGCCGCGCGCGCCGCCACCGGCATCCCCGCCAGCGCGCCCACGAACTCACGTCGATTGCATCTGACCATCGCGTGTCTCCCTTTCACCCGCCCGACGCGTGATACGGCCCAGTCGCTCGGGAGCCCTCATTTAATGGGATTCGCCGCGACGCCGTCAAACTGACGCCTCCGACGTCACGGTCAAGGTGGCCAACACCTAGTGACCGGAGCAACGGCTGGTCGTACGGCATCGCAGGACCCAGTTCCTCCCGCTACAATGGGCCTGGCTCCGACCGGGACGGGGCAAGGGAGCGATGATGAGGAAGTGCGTAGCGGTGTTGACCCTGCTGGTGGCGGGAGCCTGCGTCCCGGTGACACCGGACGACGGCAACACAGACTGGTCAGTGTATCTGGGTGACTCGGGGCGCCAACACTACTCACCGCTCGACCAGATCACCCCGGAGAACGTCGACCAGCTCGCCGTGGCGTGGACCTATGACTCCGGTGAGCCGCGGGGGACCATGTACACGAGTCCGCTGGTGGTGGACGGCGTGCTCTACGGGTTGTCGCCCCAACTGGACGCGTTCGCGCTGGACGCCGCGACCGGCGAAGAGCTGTGGCGGTACGAGCCCGAGGATGTCGGAGGGGCGCAGCGAGGGCTGATGTGGTGGGAGGGCGTCTATGGCGCGCGTCTGTTCTACACGGCGGGCCGGGAACTGCTGGCGGTCAACCCGACCAACGGGACTCCCGTCGAAGGGTTCGGCGAACAGGGCCGCCTCGACCTGACGCCGCCCGGCGAGCACGACGGGTCGTTGTCTATCACGGTGCCCGGGATCGTGTTCGAAGACCGGCTGATTCTCGGGTTCTCGACCAGCGAGAGCGCCGACGCGTACCCCGGAGCGATCCGAGCCTTCAGTGCACTGGATGGGTCGCTGCTCTGGCAGTTCGATACCATTCCGGCGCCGGGCGACGCAGGGTCTGAGACCTGGGCCGAGGGGGCGCTGGCGCGCGCCGGTGGCGCCAATGTGTGGACGGGGATGGCCCTGGACGAAGACCGCGGGATCCTGTTCGCGCCCACGGGGTCGGCGACCCCAGACTTCTACGGCGTCAAGCGCCTGGGCGACAACCTGTTCGCGAACTCGCTGGTGGCGCTCGACGCCCGATCGGGCGCGCTGCGGTGGCACTACCAGGTGTTTCGCCATGACCTGTGGGACCGGGACAACCCCTCGCCGCCAACCTTGGTGCAGCTTGAGCGGGATGGTCGGATGGTCGACGCCGTCACCCTGACAACCAAATCGGGGCATCTCTACGCGTTCGACCGCGACACGGGTGAGTCGCTGTATCCGGTCGTGCAAGTCGGGACGCTGCCGAGCACCCTCCCCGGGGAGATGCCGGCGGCCACGCAAGCGGTGTCGACCGTCGCGTTCAGCCGGCAGACGTTCGAGGTCACGAATCGCACACCGGAAGCGCGCGCGCATGTCGAGGCGGAGATCGAGGGGTGGGACTTGCGACCCTGGGCACCACCGCGTGTCGGCACTGTTCTGCTGCAACCGTGGTACGACGGTGGCGCCGAGTGGGGCGGCTCGGCGTTTGACCCGGAGACGAACTCGCTGGTGGTCAACGCCAACGACGTGCCGGGTATTCTCACGCTGAGCGAAGTGCCGTCGGGGACGAGCGACTATGGGACCTACGCGCGCCACTGCGGGAGTTGCCACGGTCTCGAACTCGAGGGAACCGACACCGCGCCGGCGCTGCTCGGTATCCGCGACCGGATGGATGGCGCCGAGATACGCGAGGTGATGGACGCCGGATCCGGTCGCATGCCGTCGTTCGCGCACTTCGACGATGCCGAGCGGCGGGCCGTCATGCGGTACATCTCATCGGAGGAGCCCGAGCCGGACGAGCCGACCGACGAGCTGTCGTATGTGCTGGGTGGCTACGTGAATCTGCGCGACCACGAGGAGCTTCCCGGCAATACTCCGCCCTGGGGCACGCTGAACTCGATCGACCTCGCGAGTGGAGACATCGCCTGGTCGGTGCCGTTTGGCAACTATCTGTCCCACCCGGACCTCGGCTATGGCGCGGTGAACTACGGCGGGCCGGTGGTCACCGCGTCCGGGCTCATCTTCATCGCCGCGACACCGGACAAGTTGATTCGCGCGATTGACACCCGGGATGGCGGCACGCTGTGGGAAGCCGAGCTGAGCGCCGCCGGGTTCTCCACCCCCGCTGTGTATAGCGTCCACGGGAAGCAGTACATTGTCATCGCCGCCGGGGGCGGGCGTCTGGGGCCTCCGTCGGGGTCGGAATATGTCGCGTTCAGCTTGCCTGAGACACGGTAGGCTTGTACCGTCAATGCATTAAGGGAATCGCCCAATTAGAATTCAACTCCCGCCGCCTCCACCATTTTCACTCAGTAAAACCTGGGCTATTTCAATCCAACAAGTCACGGTGATGATCGAAGTGTTCCGCGCTGCGAGGCGCCAGAGTATGCACTGTCGACTCTTGTCGATCCTCCCGGCGCTGGCGCTGGTCCCGAGTGTCGCCGTTGCCCAATCGTTCGAGGCGACTCTGAGGCCATTGGTCGAATCGGCCTGCCTGCGGTGTCACGGGGAGCGGACCGTCACTCCCCTGAACCTCGCGCGCCTCGGGTTCGACCTCACCGACCACGAGACGTTCCGCGCATGGGAGAAGGTGTACGAGCGGCTCGAGGCCCGCGAGATGCCGCCCGTAACCGCTCCGCAGCCTGATCAGACGGTCGTCGAGACGGCACTCGGCCGACTGAAGAGCGCGCTAGCGGATGCGAACCTGGCGGTCCGGGGCGACCAGCGCACGCCGCTCCGCCGACTGACGCGGCTGGAGTACGGCTACACCATCCAGGATCTGCTGGGCCTCGACGAGGCGATCGCCGCCCGGCTCGGCGAGACGCTGCCGGCAGAGGCCGATTCGGGCGGCTTCGACACCGTGGCGGCGAACCAGAGCATGTCGCCGCTGCACGTCCAGAGCTATCTCGAGGCGGCCGACCGGGCACTCGATACGGCCCTCGCGGTCGGGCCCAGCCCGCCGATCGATACCTACGCGGTCGACTACGCCAGCTCCCAGTATCTCTACGGCATCAGCGCGGCAAAAGGGCTTGGACTCGGGGTCATCAAGCAGCTCGACGACGCCTACGCGATGTTTACCGACGTCGGGACCTACGTGTTTCACAGCATGACCGAAGGGGTGTCGATTCCCTATCCGGGACGGTATCGCGTCACGGTGGACGCCTACGCTTACCAGGCCCGGGCAGACAGCCCGGTCAATTTGATGGTGTACAGAGGCCGTATGTCAGGCCAGGCCGCATCGCTCGACAAACTGTTGGGGTCATTCGACCTTGAGGGGCCACGCACCATCGAGGTCACGCCGTTTCTGCAACCCGGAGACCTGATCAGCTTCACACCGGGCGATGTGACGGACATCGGGAGCCTGACGCCAGAGGAGCTCGGCACGTTCCGGTTCCCGACCGACCCGTTCGAGGGCTGGGGCGGCATGAAGGACTACCCAGGCAGCGGCATCGCGCTCAAGTCGATGACCATCGAGGGGCCCCTTCTCGAGGCCTGGCCGGCGCCAAACACCCGGCGGCTGCTGACCGGTGTCGAGTTCGACGAGGATGGAGAGGTCCAGCTCGCCAAGGCGCCCCGCGACCATCTCGACGACATCGTAGCCGCGTTTGCGCCGCGCGCCTTCCGACGACCGCTCGCCGACGCTGAGCTGGACGCGTATGTGAGTCTGGGTCGAGCGGTGCTCGACGATGGACGTCCGTTCATAGAGGCGGTGCGCGTGTCGCTCCGGGCAGTGCTCAGCGCGCCGGCGTTTATCTATCATGCGGGCCCACCCGCGACGCTGGATGACTTCAGCCTGGCGACACGGCTGTCCTACTTCCTGTGGCGGAGCATGCCGGACGCAGAACTCTTCGACGTCGCGCGTGTGGGCCAGCTGTCCGCCCCCGGCGTACTCACCCGGCAGGTCGACCGGATGCTCGACGACCCCCGCGCTGAGCGGTTCGCGAAGGACTTCGCCGGACAGGCATTCCGCCTCTACGAACTGGGCGCCACCAGCCCGGACCCGGGGCTCTACCCCGAGTTCGACGACCGCCTCGGGCGAGCGATGGTCCGCGAGACGGAACTGTTTCTCGCCGAACTCGTCAACGAGAACCTCGGAGTCGGCCAGCTGATCGACTCGGACTTCACGTTCCTGAATCGCCGGCTTGCCGAGCACTACGACATCCCCAGTGTCGCGGGTCAGCAGATGCGCAAGGTTACACTGCCGGCTAACAGCCCGCGTGGCGGCCTGTTGACCCAGGCCAGCATCCACAAGCTCACCGCGAACGGCACCACCACGTCGCCGATTCCGCGCGGCAACTTCGTGCTCGCCAACCTGCTGGGGCAACCGGCGCCGCCCCCGCCAGCCGGGATCGCCGCCCTCGAACCGGACACGCGGGGCACCACGACCATCCGCGCGCAGCTCGACGCGCATCGTGCAAGCCCGGTCTGCGCGAACTGCCATCGGAACATCGATCCCCCGGGGTTCGCGCTCGAGGCATTCGACCCAATCGGCGGGTTCCGGGCCCGGTATCGGGTCTCCGGAGGGCCGGACCTCGATGTGGGCGGGGGGTTCACTCGACCGGCGCCCTATGCCGAGGGCCCCTGGGTCGATGCCAGTGGCGTCACGCCTGAGGGCGAGGCTTTCTCAGGCATCCAGGACTACAAGCGACTCCTACTGCGACAGGAGCTCGATCAGGTGGCGCGCCACCTCGCCTCGAATTTGCTGGTCCTCGCGACCGGCGCCACAATTGAATTCGCCGACCGGGACGCCGTCGAGCAGATCGTGGAGGAGGGACGTACCGACGGGCACCCCGTCCGGGCGATGGTGCATCGCGTCGTGCGGAGCGATCTGTTCCGAAGCCAGTAAGCTGGGATGCGCCAATGTGATGCATCCGCCTGCGGAATCGGTCCTCTCCAAGCAGCTGGAGATGTTCATTGACAGGCTGCAACTGAGGGGGTAAATTTCCGGTGTAGATCCTTCTTTCTCACGGGTCGTCTAGGCTGTTTGGCTTAGTCGGATCTCGGGGGTATTGTCATGCGAAGTGCCACACTCGGTGCAACCGTTTTTGCAGCGGTAATGCTGCTGTTGTTTGCTCCTACTGCCGCGGTCGCCAAGGAAGCTGACACAGCGCCGACATTTGCCAAGGACATCGCGCCGATTTTCCAGAAGAACTGCCAGCAGTGCCACCGGCCCGGCTCGATCGGCCCGATGTCGCTCACGACCTACCAGGAAGTGCGCCCCTGGGCCCGGTCGATCAAGAATCGCGTGGTGCTGGGCGAGATGCCGCCCTATCGGTACGACCGCCACGTCGGCATTCAGGAGCTGAAGGACGACCTCCGGCTGAGCGAGTCGGAAATCGAGATGATAGCCCGCTGGGTGGACGACGGCGTGCCCCTTGGCGACCCTGCCGATCTCCCGCCGCCGATCGAGTGGCCGGATCTCAACGTGTGGACCTACGAGGATGAGTTCGGCCCGCCGGACTTGGTGATCAAGACGAAGCCGTACACCCTGCCGGCCGAGGGGTCGGACGTCTGGTGGAAGCCGATCGTGCCGAGCGGCCTGACCGAGGATCGGTGCATGAAGGCGGTTCACGTCAAGGCGTCGGAATCGGGGCGCGGCGTCGCGCACCACGCCAACAGCCGGTTGCTCGGCTTCGACGAGGAGAGCCAGGAGTGGGTCGATGTCGAGCGGCTCTCCGAGTACGCGCTCGGCAAGGTCGGCGAGGTTGTTCCGGAGGACGCCTGTCGTCTCCTCCCGGCTGACTCCATGGTCAGTTGGGACGTCCACTACTATCCGAACGGCGAGCCCGTCGAGAATGATGTGATCGAGATGGGCGTCTGGTTCTACCCGAAGGACCATCAGGCGAAGGTGAAGCACAAACAGGACCTCAAGACTTACTCCCTGCTGATGAAGGGCGCCGAACTCGAGCTTCCACCGCACGGCACGGCGATGACCCAGGGGTTCCATTCCTTCGAGACCCCGGTGCGGATCGACAGCTTCCAGCCGCACGGTCACTTCCGTCTGGTGGGCAAGACCCTCGAGATCTTCGATCCGAAGACGGGCGAGCTGGAGATGGTGAGCTCGGTATCTGACTGGACCAACGACTGGCACACCAGTCACATCTATGCAGAAGACGCCGCACCGCTCGTGCCGGCGGGATCCGTCCTAGTGATTACTGGCTACTACGACAACACGGCCGGGAACAAGCAGAACCCCGATCCGAATCAGTGGGTGGGTCGCGGCAGCCGTTCGGCGGACGAGATGTCGCATGCATGGATCGCCGTGACGCATCTCGACGACGAGAGCTACGAGCAACTGGTGGCCGAGCGGGAAAGTCGCAAGCAGACGGACAACGACTAGGAGTAGCAGCACGGAGACGTGCGGAATTGGTCTGTGGCGGAAGAGCCTCTCGATATCGAGGGGCTCTTTCGATTTTCCGGCAACGACGCGTTGATGAAGGGAACAGCCGTGTTCGGACGATTGCTCGTGGGCGGCCTCGTAGCCACGGTACTCATCGGCTCCCCGTCGTTGGGGGCCCAGCTACAACGACCACTTACACCGCTGCCGCCGAACGGACTTCGGGTGGCCCCGTTCTTCGACGGCTGGTACCGGAATACGGATGGAACCGTCACCCTGTCGTTCGGCTACTCCAACCTCAACCTGACCGAGCTCGTGGAGATTCCCCTGGGTCCCGCCAACTTCATCGCACCGGCGGAGTTCGACGGCCGGCAACCAACTTCCTTCCCGCCGCCCGGGGCACGTGACGAGGACGGCCCGCCCACGCGCCGGCAGCGGGAGCGGGGGGTGTTCACCGTGACCGTGCCGGTCGGCTTCCGCGACGACGTCGTCTGGACCCTGGTCAATCAGGAACGGACCTTCTCCGTGCCCGGAAATGCCCAGAGCAGTGCCTACCAGCTCCAATGGCCAATGGCTTTGGGGTCGCAGCCCCCACTGGTCCGCTTCAGCCCCGACGGCCCTGCCGGCCGGGGTCCCACCGGGATCGGCGCGGAACCGATCAGCGCGTCGGTGGACACGCCGCTTCCCCTGACGGTCTGGATCCATGACGACAGCGTGCGGGAGGAAGAACCGCTCGCGGTCAGACGGCGGCAGGGCGACGCCGCGGCGCTGAACGTGACTTGGTTCAAGCACGCCGGTCCGGGCTCAGTCGCCTTCAGCCCACACACCGAGCCGATCGCCGAGACAGAGGGGATGGCGACCACAACAGCGACCTTCGAGCAGCCGGGCGAGTACGTGATCCGCGTGCGCGCCGACAGCTTCGGCCGGATCGACAGCTCCGCCGGCAACCAGTGCTGCTGGACCAATGGCTATGTGAAGGTCACTGTGACGTCGTAGCCCTCCGGAGCGCGGCCGAGAGCGCAGTCCAGTCGAGCCCGATGACCTACGAGGTCAACGGCACGCAGTACGTGACGGTGATCGCGACCGGCTCGGTCTTGACGTTCGCGCTACCGTAGCCGCTCGGTCGGGCCGTCAGATCAGGGCGCGAGAGACGATAGGAAGTGGGTACAGAACCGGACGCCCGGCACCCGCGTGAGCCGCATTGCATCCCCTACCAGCCAGCGGAATGGAGACACCCTGCGTCTCACCTAAACCGACCAAGGGAGTGAGATGACGACACCCAAGCAAGTTTCACGACTCCGTCGACTTCGTCAGGGAGCGTCCGCCGCCGGTCTCGCGGTCGTCTGTGCCCTCCCCTGGGCCCTGACGCCGACGGTGTCGGCGCAGTTGGGTCGAGAACCGGTCGCCCTCGACGCCGACGACATCGGAGGGGTCGTCGCAGGCCCCGACGGGGCCGAAGCGGGTGTCTGGGTCATCGCCGAGACGACCGACCTGCCCACCAAGTTCGCCCGGGTCGTGGTGACCGACGACGACGGCCGCTACCTGCTGCCCGATATGCCGCCGGCCGCCTACAACGTCTGGGTGCGCGGCTACGGTCTCGTCGACTCGGCGAAGGTGCTGGCCCGGCCGGGCCAGCGGCTCGACCTTGACGCGACCCCGGCGCCAACCCCCCAGGCGGCGGCGCAGTACTACCCGCCGAACTACTGGCTCTCGATCATGGAGCTGCCCGAGGGACCCGACCGGGAGGCTGGCGCGCGCGCCGGCCGGTGCGGGCTCGCCTGCCACCAAATGGGCGGAAAGGCGACGCGTGAAATCTCCCCGGAGACGACCGCCGTCCTGGGCCCGTTCGAGTCAACGGCGCACGCCTGGCAGGAACGGGTCAAGGGAGGCCCGACCGGCGCGTTCATGTCCCGGTTCTACGAGCGGTCGGGCGCCTCGGTCTACCCCGCCTGGACGGACAAGATTCTCGCCGGGGCCGTGCCGCCGCGGCCGCTGCGGCCCCGCGGCGTCGAGCGCAACCTGGTCGTCACGCTCTGGGACTGGGGCGCGGTCAACGGATTCGTCCACGATCAGGCGCCGGCCGACCGGCGCAATCCCGTGGTACCGCCGGGCACGCTCATCTACGGCCCCAGCCAAAGCCACGACATGTTAGTGTGGCTCGACCCGCTGACCCACGAGGTAGGCGAGATCAAGGTAGCTACACGCGACACCGACCTGCGGGTGGTGCCGCGTGACGGGCTGGGGGGCCCGTTCCCGCAGGACCCGTTCGGCGAGATCCGGCGCCCTTCCCCCTACTGGCCGAACGAGGAGATCTGGAACGTGGCGTCCGAGCCGCGTAGCGGGCAGATGGACCACAAGGGCCGCATCTGGGCAGGGTTCCGCATCCGGCGCGATGAGAAGCAGCCGGCGTTCTGCCGGTCGGGATCGACGAACGCGTTCGCCCGCTACTATCCGCTCGATCCCCGGCCAAATTCGAACATCGGCGGCAAGCAGACCGGTTTCTACGACCCCGAGACCGAGGCGTGGACGCTCATCGACGTCTGCTGGTGGTTCGACCACAGCGACTTCGCGTCCGACGCCGACCACACCCTCTACAGCGGCATGAACAACGTGGTCGGCTGGCTCAACACACGGCTCTACGACGAGACCGGCAACGAGCAGGCGTCGCAAGGCTGGTGCCCCGCCGTGCTGGACACCAACGGCGACGGCACCATCACCGAGTGGACCGAACCGGACGACCCGTTCGATCCGATGAAGGACATGCGCATCGACTTCACCTGCTATTCGGTGGGATCGAGCCCGATCGACCACTCCGCCTGGTGCAACGGCGCGGGCCCGCAGATCGTCCGCATCGAACGGGGATCGGATCCACCTGATACCTGCAAGGCCGAGCGCTACGAGGTGCCGCTGGACCACCCGGCAACAGGCGCGCGGGGGCTGGAGGTCGACTCGCACGGCATCGTCTGGGTCAACTTCACGAACGCCGAGTACATGGGCAGCTTCGACCGCAGCAAGTGCGCAGTGCTCAATGGTCCGACTGCTACCGGCCAGCACTGCCCGGAGGGCTGGACGTTCTACCGGCACCCGACCGACGCGGTGCCAAACTACGAAGGGACGACGATCGGGACCGACCGGACCTATCTGATCAACGTCGATCAGTTCGACACGCTGGGGCTTGGCCCGGACGTGCCGATTACCTACCCAGAGAACGCCGACGCGCTGATTGCGTGGCTGGGCGAGGAAGAGACCTGGGTCACGCTACGGGTGCCCTATCCGATGGGCGCGATGTTCACCAAGAAGCTGATCGGGCGCATCGACGATCCGCTCGGCGGATGGAAGGGGCGCGGTATGTGGTCAAGCACCGCCCACTATGCGCCCTGGCACATCGAAGGGGGCAAGGGGACCCGCGGAAAGCTGATCAAGTATCAAGTGCGGCCCCATCCGCTGGCGAAATGAGCGACGGCGGGTCCCGCCATTACCGGACCCGCTCGATCTCGGGACAGGCACCGATGCACGCAACCAGTGACTCGTCGGCCGACAAGAGCGTCGATCCGAATCGCTCTGCTCTCATGAAGAGGGTCCGCCGTCAGGACACGGCCCCCGAAATGATCGTTCGCCGCCTGCTTCATCGGATGGGATACAGATATAGGCTTCACGCCCGGGACCTACCTGGACGCCCAGACATCGTCTTTCGCCGGCTCAAGAAGGTCGTCTTCGTCCACGGGTGTCGACGCAGTTCCATGCCGAAACGGCGAAGCGACTTCTGGGCCGCCAAGTTCGACAGAAACGTCCTGCGCGACCGTCAAAATGTTGCAGATCTCGAAGCGCTGGGTTGGCGTTGGTGGGTCGTCTGGGAGTGTAAAACCAGAGACATCAAAACACTTAAGATCCGCGATTGGCGCGTCTGGGATCCTTTTGCTCGGCCGCCATCCCCAGCCATCGGGCGGAGCCCTGTCTGGTACAGACGAAAGGCCGGGCGCGTAAGCACCCGGCCCTCGTCCGGTAAAATCGATGCCCGACGCTATTGCGGCCAGGCCACGCCCACATCCCCAGTCGGATTACCCATCCCGACATAGCGGAACTTCTGCACCCGTTTCCCCTCGTAGGTTTCGGTCGTGTAGATGTTCCCGTACTGGTCGGTCTCGATGCTGTGCGTGCCGTAGAACTGTCCGGCCATCCGGCCCCCACTCCCGAAGCTGTAGAGGTACTCTAGCGGCTTTCGGCGCAGGACGTGCACTTTCTCGTTCATCCCGTCGGCGACGTAGGCGAACGTCTGGTCAGGGTCGCGGGAGAACGCGATGTCCCACACGGCGCCGGCGCCAAGCGTCCTCGTCTGCAGATAGATCTCCTCGACAAAGGTGCCGTCCGACTCGAAGACCTGGACGCGGTTGCCGGGACGGTCGCAGGCGTAGACGAGCCCATCGTTCGTCGGGTCCGCGCAGTGGACCGGGTTCCGGAATTGCGGCGTGCCCGACTGGTCCGTGCTGACCGTCCCGTGCGCGGGCGCGGTGTCGAGGTCATAGGGCGGAAGCGCCGCGTCGTTCGGCTCGTTGCCGTAGGCGCCCCAGAACCGCTTCAGTTCCCCAGTGTCGGCATCGATGACGGCGACGCGCCTGTTGCCGTATCCGTCCGCGACATACACCTCGTTGTCGGCCGCGGAGTATCGCACCTTCGCGACCTGCGAGTACCGTGTCGTCGACAGGCTGTCGGGTCCCTCGTGGTCGTGCTCGCCGACCTGCAGTAGGAACTCGCCGGTCCGCGTGAACTTCAGGACGTGAGAGTCGGCGCCACCGTTGCCGCCAATCCAGACGTTGTCCATGTTGTCGAGCGCGATCCCGTGGTTCGAGTCGGGCCAGTCGTAGCCTTCACCCGGGCCGCCCCAGTGACCAACCAGGTTCCCCTCCTGGTCGAACTCGAGGATCGGGGGTGCCGCGAAGCAGCATTCCGCCGCCAATGGCGGGTCGAGCGCGGCTGGCATCTCGTTCGCCCCGAGGTTTCCGCGATGCACAACCCACACGTGATCGCGTGAATCGACCGCGACCCCGATCGTGGATCCGAGCAGCCAGTTGTTCGGCAGCGGTTTCGGCCAGAACGGATCGACCTCGAACATCGGCGCGCCATCGCCGATGGTCGGGCCCGGGGCCGTTTCCGCCATCTCGCCGTCGGAATCGGCCGACGCCATCTCCCCCCCACTACCACCGCCGCAGGCAACGGCGACCGCCAGCAGTGCAACCGAACTCAGCAGGCTCACATTTCGAATCATCGAGGGTCCTCCCAGGGGTCGTTGCGCACAGCGTGCCACCGACCGGACCCAAGACGCAAGTCCGAACGGGATTCTTGTCGCGTCCAGCTGCGAGGCCGGTCGGGCGGAGCGGTCTGGCACTTCACCACCACGGACGCCCGGGAACCCGGCCGGCGGCGTGGCGACCATTTCCTCGCGTTCGCTATGCCGCGGCGTTGTTGCGGGATTCCGCTTGACGTACATAACCAGATTTCTGGATGTACGGCGATGGCACGCCTTCGCGGGCCACTGCACTCAAGGAACAAACGGGTTACGGAGGATTCAGGAAGAGGAGCCACTTCAGGCGGCTCGAAACTGGAGGCGGAAATCCAAGTTCCCCAAGGTCTCAAACCCCGTTGGGGATTCTGTCAACTTGAGGGCGAACCTGGCACAGTCTCGGTATGACACCGTTGACGTTCGACGAGTCACTCGCGCGCCTGGGCGACTAGTCTCGCCAGGTCCCGTCGCTCCGTCGAGTCACCTCGAGGAAGGCGTCCGCGGCGGACATCCAGGACCGACCCAGGCGTCTGAACATGCCGCGCAACGGCGACCGGTCGAGTCGTCGCAGGCACTCGACCAGGATCGACCTCTTGCCACCTCGAAGCCGCCGCCCCAACGCGGCGGCCGCTGCCTGTTCGGCCGAAGACAGCGTGTTCGGCAGCTGGTCGACGATCTCGAGGGCATAGTCGTCGCACTGGTAGAATGACGCCAGCACAGCCAACCGCAGTTGCTGCTGCGTCGTCGGAAGGCGGTCGTGGTCGCGAAGATAGAGGGCCTGCCCCCACAGTAGCTGCCCCCGAGTCGGCTGGTGGTGCGCCAACGTCGCGCGACGACCACGATACCGAGTCAGATCAAACAGACTGAAACCATATCCACGCAGGTGCGCGTCGACGTCCCCGAACAGTGGCTGATCGGTGTACATAGGTGCGAACTCGACCTCCACCTGCAGAGCCAGCACACTGTCTCGCAGCAGCGCCGCCGCCCCGCCCAGAATTTCGAGCTCACTGCCCTGCGTATCCAGCTCCAGCACATCGACCCTGGCCACCCCCTGCGCGCCGAGATACTCGTCCAGGGTCACCGTCTCGATGACGCGCTCGTCAACCACCTCGAACAGCGGAGCCAACCCGAGAAAACGACTAACGAAGGCGTCGTTCGGCCGCAGCAGAGACGCACATGATGGGCTCCGCGTCACATGGAATCGACGGGTCTCTTGCGCCCCGCCCAGGGCTACCGGGAAGTAACGGCGGCGCTTCTTGCCACTCGCGGCCAACCGGGCGCATGCCTCGGCATCAGGTTCGAACCCGAAGTACTCGGACCGCGTGAACGTCCGCAGCAAGCGTTTGCCGCGACCACCGATGCCGCAGTCCACGTAGACCAGTGGTCCTCCTACCAGCTCCTCTGTCATGGTCGAGCTCCTGTCACGGCCGCAACCGCCCGTGCCCCGTCACGCGCTCGTCCCGACGGGCGACGCGGTCTTTACCTCGATTCCCGGTAGAGATACCCGCCGAGCACACGACGGCCTGGGTGATGAGGCTGTTGAAGAGAAAGTAGGCGTGCCGAAAACCGAACACTGCCTTCGCGCCGACCGAGAACACAAGCGCCAGCAGCGCCGCCACCCCGAGAATTAGATAGTACCGGTCATCGCCGGCGGAGCCTGCCGCGAGCCTACTCGGCGTCAATCAGGACGGTCCACTTCGTCGTTCCGATCTTTGCGCCGAGCGCGGTGATCAATCGAACTACCCTGTCGACCCCGCTCATTCCGGCAACGCGAACACGAACAGATTGTTGCCTGAGCTGGGTCGTAGCTCCGGCGTCAACCCCATGAAGTGCGAGGCCGTCCCGCCGCTGCCGGTACCGACCGCCACATACTGCCGCCCGTCGACCGCGAAGCTGATCGGGAAGCCGCTGACCGGCGAGCCGAGATTGATTTCCCACAGCACGTCGCCCGTCTCCTGGTCGAACGCACGGAATCGTCCGTTGACGTCGCCACCGAACAGCAGCCCACCGCCGGTCGCCACCAGCGACATCGTGGCCGCGCGCTGTTCGTAGAGCCACTCTGTCTTGCCGGTCGCGGCCGAGATCGCCCGCACGGTGCCGACGTTCTCGGTGCCCGGCGCGATCTGATGCCGGTAGGCGATGGCATAAGTGTCGGCGCGGCTCTCGTTGGGATCGTTCGGGCGGGTCCTGTCGAACTGAGTGGTCGCCATCATGCGTGCGCACGTATTGCGCAACGGCATGTACATGGTGTTCGTCAACGGGCTGTAGGCGCCCGCCTCCCAGTCTTTCCCGCCGTTCCAGGTCGGACAGGTGAAAACCTCCTGTCCTTCCTGGGTGAAGACCACCTCGGGGTTGGTCGAGACGGTTCCGGTCGCGCCATCGATAGCACTGATCACATTCTGCGTGACAGTCGGCGTCGCCCACAGGAACTCGCCCGTCTCCCGGTCGAGGGTGTAGACCACACCGGTCTTGCCCGGAATGCCGGTCAGAACCTTTCGCTCTTCACCCGGCTGCAGCCTCGGATTGATCCAGCTGACCTCGGACGGGTCCGGCGCCACCGCAGTATCGACCAGGATCCGCTCGAAGGGATGGTCGAGATCCCAGTGGTCGTTCAGGTGCTGGTAGTGCCAGCGGATCTCGCCGGTGTCCACATCCAGCGCCAGCGTAGAGTTGTGATACAGGTGCGTGTTCTCCACGCCTCCGAGCAGGAACTTCGGCGCCGGCGACGTGACCGAGGTGCCCTGATAGATAAGTCCCAGTTCCGGATCGTAGCTGGCCGGCATCCAGCTGCCGACATGGATCCGCTCCTCGTAGGGCACGCCGCCCCAGGTCTCATCGCCGGGCTCGCCCGGGAGCGCAACGGTACTGCGACGCCAGACTTCTTCCCCGGTGCGCGCGTCGTGCGCAATCACGACACAGGTCTCCGGTCCACCCTTGGGGCGGCAACTCCGGCCGGAGATCATCTTGCCGTCGGCGATGATCGGCCCGGCGCTGTGGCCGGCTGGGTTCACCTGGTAGTCAAAGATCTTGATCTCCCACACTACTTCTCCGGTCGTGACATCGAGTCCGATGGCAAAGTCGTCGTCGGTCGTGTTGACGATGAGCCGGTCATAGATCGCCACATTCCGATTGGTGCGGGCGTTGCCGCCGACCATGTCGTAGACGTCGTCTGGGAGGTCTCGTCGATAGGACCACTGCAGGTCGCCGGTCACCGCATCGATCGCCTCGATGACGTCGTCGGACTGCGGCATGTAGAGCACCCCGTCGTAGACCAGCGGTGTCCCCTCCTGCCGTCCCGTCGCCAGCGCCCTGGTCCAGACCATGCGCAGGTCGCCCACATTCTGGCGGTCGATCTGGTCCAGTGGGCTGTATCCCCAGCCATCGGTCGTCCGCCGCCAGGTCAGCCAGTCCTCATCGTCGGGGTTCTCCAGCATCGCGTCGGTGACCGGGACGAAGTCGCCATCCGTTTGTGCGAGCACCGGCGATGGACTCGACGCGATCAGGATCGCAAAGGCCAGGAGAACCGTGAGATGAGCCACGCTATCGAATCGCATCTGTTTCACTCCGTTGGCGGACACTTCATCGGCGCCGAGTCTAGCACCTGGAACGAGTGTCAGGGGAACTGCTGAGTCGCTGGATTATAGCGGCAGCTTCCGGATCGCAGGCCGGCCCGCCGGCAGGCATCCAGGACTCGGGCCGGCTGAGACCTTGCGTCATGACGGAAGCACGCTAAAATCTGCTGGCATCCGTACGCGACAAGTTCCAAGGAGAGTGTGATGTTCGAACGAATCACCGCCGTGCTGCTAGTCACCGTCGCGGTCGCGGCCCCCGGAGCGGCCCAGGCGCAGACCGCGCCAACCACCGAGTGGGGTTCACCCGACCTGCGTGGGGTCTGGAACAACTCGACCCTGACGCCGTTTCAACGGCCGGAGGCGCTCGGGGCACAGGAATTCCTGACCGAGGAAGACGCGGCTGCGATCGCCCAGCGGAGGGCCGACCAGGACGCCGAGTTGGCCGCGCGAAGTGCGTTGCGTACCTCGGCTGACCCGAACGGCAGCGTCGACCGTGGCGTGGACGGCGCCCCCGGGTCCTACAACAACTTCTGGATGGAACGGGGTACCTCGGTGGTACCCGACCGACGCACCTCCATCATCACCAATCCGCCGAACGGGCGGCTGCCCGATGTCGCAGCCGACATGCGAGCGTGGATGGAATCCGACGACGCACGCCACCTCGCCGACGTCCGAGGTGGACGTCTGCCACTGGCGCACTACGACCAGCTGGATCTCGGCGACCGGTGTATCTGGTATCGTGGCGTGCCTTCGTTTCCCACTGCATACAACAACAATTACCAGATTTTCCAGACACCGGACGTCGTCGCGATCGTGCAGGAGCACATTCATGATGTGCGATTCATCCCCCTGGATGGCCGACCCAACATTCCCGACTCGGTCCGCCAGTACGGTGGTGATGCGCGCGGCCACTGGGAAGGCGACACGCTCGTGGTCGAAACCACGCACTTCAACGAGCACGCCTTCATTCGGAACTTCGCCCCCACCCTGAGCCAAGCGTTACAGGTGGTGGAGCGGTTCACCCGTGTCGACGAGCACACCCTGGGCTACGAGTTCACCGTCACCGACGCCAATACCTGGGCCCGCCCCTGGGGCGGCTCGCTCCCCATGACCAGCAGCAGCGGGCCGATGTTCGAATATGCCTGTCACGAGGGAAACTACGGCATGACCAACATGCTGGCCGGATCGCGGATGGAAGAAAGGGGTAAGTAGCGGTGTGCAACCGTCCGGGAACGGTGCCGTTGATCAAGACCGGAAGAGCCGGTTGAACTTGATGATGAAGGCGCGGTTCTCGAGCTCGGGGAACTGGAAGGAATCCGTTCCGAATCTCTTTCGTGTCGGTCGCCACCTCCTTCGGGCCGTCCATCATCGGCGCTTGCGAACACAGGCCTTCGGTGTCTGGCGAGAGGTGGCGTGTGTCTGAAGCGGAAGAATGGGTCACCGCCTCATCGCCGGCGGAGCCTGCCTGTTCATGCCAACTTGACAACGCCGGCGTCCTACCGAGTCCCTCGCTGAGATCCCGCTAACCTGGCTTGTCGCGGGTCCGAGTCGAGTCTTGCACCAACGCCCTCTTTCGGCCGTCCTGACGACTAGCTTCGATTCGGCGGCAGACCCTCGACGATGAGTCCCACGCGGGATCCCCCAAAGAGTTCAGCGAGACGTAGCCCATTGATGGGATTCTTCGTTGACAACGGCTATCGGTTCATCCACTGTGGGCCCATTCGCGAACGGGCGTCATCAGGTGTTTGGACCATCGCCATCGGTTGAGGTCACCCCGCGCACAGCCAAGCGACGGCCCTTTTCCAGGAACGGTGGACGAGCCATGAGATACGAATCAGGCGTCACCGCATGCGTCGCCACCGCGCTGTGTCTCGGCGCGATCAGCTGCGCGGCACCGGACTCTGAGCCGGGAGACACCGGCGAAGCGGCTGCACCGGCCGTGGCCGAGCCACAGCAGATTCCCACGTTCGCGGTCGAGGCCTCCTGGCCCACCCTGCCGAACGACTGGGTACTGGGACAGGTCGCATCGGTGACGGTGGATGGGCGCGACCATGTCTGGGTACTGCACCGGCCGCGCACGGTCGAAGAGGGAGAGGAGGCCAACGCGGCCCCGCCGGTGCTCGAATTCGACATCGACGGCGCGTTCATCAACGCCTGGGGTGGACCGACCGCCGACTTCGACTGGCCCGGGAACGAGCATGGCATCCACGCGGACCACCAGGGGCACATCTGGGTGGGGGGGAATGGAGGCGACCCCGAGTCGGACGACATGTTGCTCAAGCTCACCAACACGGGCGAGCTGCTGCTGCAGATCGGCGGCCGCGGCGTGAGCGGCGGCAACACCGACACCGACAACCTGCGGCGCCCGGCGGAGTCGTTCGTCTATGGGCAGACGAACGAGGTCTTCGTGGCCGACGGCTATGGCAACCGCCGCGTGATCGTGCTGGATGCCGACACCGGGGCGTTCAAACGCATGTGGGGTGCCTTCGGCAACGAGCCGATGGACGCGCCGCCGGATACGTCGGCCGACGACGAGCAGGGCCCGCCGCAGTTCGCCACCGTGCACGGGATTGAGGTCTCCGACGACGGGATGGCGTATGTGGCGGACCGGAACAACAGCCGACTTCAGGTGTTTGCGATCGACGGCACCTATTCGACCCAAGGCTTCGTCAACCGCGATGCCGACAGCGCGTCAACAGTCGCCGGCGTGGCCTTCTCGCCGGACCCGCAGCAACAGTTCCTGTACATCGCCGACCAGGGCAACTCGCTGGTTCACATCGTGGACCGCCAGACGCTCGAAGTGCTCGACTCGTTCGGCAGCACCGGCGAAGAGCCGGGCGCGTTCCAGGCGCTACACCACATCGCCAGCGACAGTCAGGGGAACATCTACACCGCCGAGGCGCAGCGCGGCCGTCGCGCGCAGAAGTTCAGGTTCACCGGCATGGTCCCGCGAGACTAGTGGCCTGTAACCGTGATTCGCTGCGTAAGTCGGTAGCACGGCGCGCGGCTGAAAAGACGTGACAAGGGACGTCACCACACGATCTCCACGCCGTAACCACGAAACACTCGGTCGCCGGTGACGATAGCGAGTCGCTCTACCTGGGCTTGCGCCACGAGTACCCGGTCAAAGGGATCGCGATGGTGAAACGGCAGTCGTTCGACGGCGGCACCATGCTGCCAGTCCACCGAGAGCACGCGCATACCGGTGCCCAGCTTGTCGGCCACGAACTCCGACACCGACAGCGGTAGGGTCAGCCGGCCCAGGCTGGCCTTGATCGCCATCTCCCAGACCGATGCCGCGCTGAAGTGGATCTCAGCTTCGTCGTGTTCAATCGCGCGACGGGCGGTGCGGGTCAGCCTCTTGTCACCGGCAACGAACCACAGAAAGGCGTGCGTGTCGATGAGCAGCCTCATCCCGTGTACTCCTCGATGCCGGGCACCAGGGCGTCGAAATCCTCACCGATGACGATTGCGCCCTTGTCGCACCCGAAGCGGAGCTTGCTCACGCCGTCGGGTACGGGACGCAGCTCGGCCACGGGACGGCCGCGCCTGGTGACCAGGAAGCTGCGTCCCTGGCTGACCTGCCGGAGCAACCCAGAATCTCGGCGTAAACGCCGCAACCATAGTCGGCGGCGTGCAGTGGGTGCTACGGTGATAGCCAGACCGAGCAGAACAATCACCTCGCCGGTAACGACCTGACAACGCCAGAAACTTCCAGGTGCCGCTAGCGGGCGCCGCCAGCACTGGTGCTCGGGAGCCTCATCTCCCGTGCGAATGAACCGACCACCGTGCCTGCTGGCGTATCCGAGCGGATCCCAGTTTCGGACAAGTGACAACTCGTACGGTATCGCCGCCACCCTGTCGGTGATATAAGGGCGGCACGGACGGCCATACGCTAAGAGCCATCGTCAGACGACACCGAGGGGTGCGCATCATGTCGAAGGGAACTCGCGTCGGAGTCGGCGGATCCCGTTGGGCGGGAGCGAATCTCGTAGCGGCGGCAGTCCGGCGAGCGGTCGCCGTACTGATCGTGATGGGTACCTCGACCGGCGCACCAGGTGTCGTCGCGGCGGCGCAGCCCGCGTCGGCGGACGGGGCCTTCACCTCGGACCAGGCGGCCAGCGGCTGGTCGGCCTACGGCGTGCAGTGCCAAGAGTGTCATGGACCGGCCCTGGAGGGGATGGTGCACGCCCCGCCCCTCTCGGGCGTGGAGTTCCTGAACGCCTGGGTGGGACAGACGACCGATGAGCTGTTCGCCTACCTGCGCGACGAAATGCCCCCAGGGCAAGCCGGCTCGCTCAGCGATCAGTCCTACGTAGATCTGGTGGCTTACCTGCTGGAGTCGAACGGCGCCGTGCCCGGTGAGCGGACCCTAACCGCGGAGGCGGGGGTGCTGATCGGCGAGGCGGCGGACATCTCCGATGCGCGCCGCGCGGCGCAAGCGGGCGAGCGGCTGCGGCGGCGATCGTCGCGGTTCGTCAACCAGGAGGTGCCGCACGAGCTGAGCCCGGTGACCGATGCCATGCTCACGGACCCGCCACCGGGCGACTGGCTGAGCTGGCGGCGCACGCGAAACAGCCACGGCTACAGCCCGCTCGATCAGGTGACGCGCGACAACGTCGCCGATCTGACGCTCGCCTGGTCGATCTCCATCCGGCCGGGCAACCACCAGACGACGCCACTGGTGCATGACGGCGTGATGTTCCTTGCCAATCCGGGGAACGTGGTGCAGGCGATCGATGCGGCGACCGGCGACGTGATCTGGGTGTACCGCGCGCGGCTGCCGGAGGACGCCCGGGCCGGCGCAACCCGCACGCTGGCGTTCTACGGCGATAAGCTGTTTCTCGCCACGGCCGACGCCGCGGTCGTCGCCCTCGACGCACGCACCGGCGCGGAAGCGTGGCGGACGGTCAAGGCCGACTACACCCAGGGCTTCCGGCAGAACGCCGGCCCGGTCATCGCCAATGGGGTTGTCCTCACTGGCACCAACGGCTGCGACCGATTCACGGAGCAGAGCTGTTTCATTACCGGCCACGATCCGGACACCGGCCAGGAGCTCTGGCGGACGTCCACGATCGCGCTCCCGGGCGATCCGAACGATGCGTCATGGGGTGATACGCCGCAGTATCTGCGCGCGGGCGGCGACGCCTGGATTCCTGGCAGCTACGATCCGGATCTGGGTCTCTTCTACATCGGCACGGCGCAGGCGAAGCCGTGGGTGGCGGCGAGCCGCGGCATGACGACGCGACAGGACGCGCTCTACACCAACTCGACGCTGGCGCTGAACCCGAGCACCGGACAGGTGCAGTGGTACTTCCAGCATGCGCCGGGCGAGACGCTCGACCTCGACATCGTGTATGAGCGCGTGCTCGTCGATGTCGACGACGACAAGTGGCTCTTCACGATCGGTAAGGACGGCATCCTCTGGAAGCTCGACCGACGGACCGGCGCGTTCGTCGCCCTGCGCGAGACAGTCCACCAGGACGTCTTCGAGTCGATCGACCGGACCACCGGCGCGCTGACCTACAGAGAGGACCTGCAGAACATCGCCATCGGCGAGCGCGTGTTCGCCTGCCCCAGCCTGCTGGGCGGCCACAACTGGCAGGCATCGGCATACCATCCGGGCGCCGGCGCCCTCGTCATCCCGCTCCACCAGGCGTGCATGCACATGACCGGGCGCGAGGTGGAGTTCATCGAGGGAGGCGGCGGGACGGCCGGCCGCTACGAGCTGCTGGAGATGCCGGGTAGTAACGGGAACGTCGGGAAGCTAGCCGCCTACGACGTGCGGACGATGGACGAACTCTGGAGCCACGAACAGCGAACACCGTTCCTGACGTCCGCGCTGACGACGGCGGGCGGATTGGTCTTTGCCGGTGACGCAGCCCGCTTCTACCGAGCGTTCGATATCAAGACAGGCGAGGTGGTCTGGGAGACGCGTCTCGCCGCGTCGGCGCACGGATACCCGATTACGTACGAGGCGGGCGGACGGCAGTTCATCGCCGTCCCGGCTGCGCTGGGAGGCGTCTTCCGCAGTCTCACGGCGAAGCTCAACCCTGAGATCTACCAGCCCGAAGGCGGAAACGCGCTCTTCGTCTTCGCGCTGCCGGAGTGAATGTCAGTCCGAACTCGGCGACCGGGCGACCGTGTCAGCGTCGCATTGATGGCAGATCGCCCGGACGAGGCAGTCGTGCGTGAACGGCTTGAGCAGGAACGTCTGTCCCGCTTCCTTGCCCCCTCCACCAGAGACACCTCCCGCCCAGCCATTTCGTCACAGCTCTGACTCAGTGGGATGACCAGTCGTGGAAAGGCTCTCAGTAGCCCCTGGCGGTCCCTGCGCCCCGGCGGTCGGCGTATCCGGCGAGGAAGCCCTCCGAGGTCCGCTGGATACCGGCGGCCATGCCGATGCTGCGGCGCTCGCTTAGCTCGTATCCCATCCGTTCGAGCTCGGCCCTCGTCTCCGCCGACAGCGCGAACGGTTCGTGGTCGATGCGGTCCGGCAGCCACTGATGGTGGACCCGCGGGGCGTCGATCGCTTGCTGCAGGTCCATGTCCCACACCGTTACGTTCAGATAGATCTGCAGCACGGTGTTGATGATGGTTGGCCCCCCAGGGCTGCCCATCGTCATGTAAAACTCGCCAAACCGGCGCACGATGGTCGGCGTCATCGAGGAGAGCGGGCGCTTGCCAGGTTGGACCGAGTTGGCTTCGGCGCCCAGCATTCCGTACTGGTTCGGCACGCCGGGACGGACCGAAAAATTGTCCATCTGGTTGTTCCACAGGAACCCGGCCCCGGTGGCGACCGCACCGAGCCCGTAGCCGCTGTTCAGGGTGGTGGTGATGGCAGCGACGTTGCCCCACCGGTCGGCGACGGTGAAGTGCGTGGTTTCGTCAGATTCAGCCGGACCGTGGGACACCCCACTGCTCTGGCCCGCCAGGCCATCTTGCGGCAGCAGGCGGCGGCGGTTCTCCGTGTAGTCCCGCGAGAGGAGCCGTTCGACCGGCACGTCGAAGAACTCGGGGTCACCCAGCCAGAAATTGCGGTCGGCGAACGCCAGACGCTGTGCCTCGGTCACCATGGAGATAGCCTTGGCCGAATGGTACCCGGCGCGTTCAAGTGCCTGCAGGTGGAGGACGCCCAGGGTCTGCGCGATGGTCATGCCCCCCGAGCTCGGAACCGGATGGGTGATGAACTGATACTGCGCGTGGTCGAACACGAGCGGTTCGCGCCACCGGGCGGCATAGCCAGCGAGGTCATCATGGGTAATGAGCCCGCCGTTGGCTCGCATGTCGGCAACGATGAGATCGGCAACCCGCCCCCGGTAGAACCCGTCACGCCCCGCCTGGGCGATCGCCTCGAGCGTCGCCGCCAGCTCGGGCTGGGTCAACCGGTCGCCCATGCGAGGCCCATCGGCGAGCCCGAACGCCTGCACAGACGTCGTGAACCGCCGGAGGCGCTCGCTGCGGCTCAGGCTCCCCGCCAGGGCATAGGACACGGTGAATCCGTCCCGCGCCAACGCAATGGCCGGGGCCAGGATGTCGGCCCGCGCCAGGGTGCCATAGCGGTCGAGCAGCGCAAGCATTCCGTCGACGCTGCCCGGAACGCCGACCCCGCGATGGGTGTCGGTACTGACGCCCTGGAGCATCTGCCCGTCGGCGTCCACGAACATGTCGGTGCGTGCCGCGGCCGGCGCTTCCTCGCGAAAGTCGAGCGCAAAGGTCTCCCCCTCCGCCGTCAACCCCACCATGAACCCGCCTCCACCAATGTTGCCGGCGGTCGGGTAGGTCACCGACAGCGCGAACTGCATCGCGGCGGCGGCGTCGAAGGCGTTCCCGCCAGCTTGCAGGATGGCGACGCCGACGTCTGTCGCCAGGGGCTCGGGTGAGGCCGCCATGCCGTTAGCGGCGACGTTGGGTCTGGAGAGCGGCGCGGTGGTCGTCAGCAGCACCGCGGCCAGGACCAGCGCCACCCCGCACACGCCGCGATGGCGGGCTGGTCGTAACGCGCGCACGATGGGCGGTGGCAGCCTTGTCGGCATCAGCGGATTCCTTGGTGAGTATGACTCGACAGCGTCATTTTACCTCTGGCCACGCCCGTCCGCGACATGCGCTACGACGGCTTGGTGGCCAGGCCTGTCGACAGCCGTGACACACCACCAGCCAGCGCGATGACCCCGCAGATGACGCCGAGGGCGAACAGCCACCAGCGGAACGAGGGCGGCGCCACCTGCGCCAGCACGGCGCGGAAGTCGAGCATAAACGAGACGAGCACGATGCCCCCGCCGGCGACGGCCAGACCCCACGACCACGCCGGAAACCGGAGCGGGATGCCTCGGTGCCGGAGTCGCAGCAACAGGAGCGACCCGACGATGAGCGCCACGCTGATGATGAGAGGGGCCAGCACGGGGCCGATCCAGGGCACCGGGATAAGGAATAGGATGTCCCAGGTCAGCAGCGAGGGCGGCCAGTCCAGGAACACCCACAACCAGACGTAGTAGAAGATGTCCCAGACCGCGAAGCCCAGACAGAAAAAGAGAAACCGCTCCCAGCGGTCGTCGCTCATCACCATGGCGACGCCGAGCAGCATGACCAGCGTGGCGGCTTCGCGACCGATCTCGATCGCCGACATGCCAGAGTCGAGGAGCACGAGCGGAAAGGCGAACCCGTCTGGGTAGTAGATGGCGCGCAGATACACGACGACGGCCGATTCGAGATAGGCCATGGCCACGGCGTAGACGGTCAGCCAGAGCAAGCGTCGCGGGAGTCTCTGCATGGGGTGACCCGTTGCTTTCGCGGCGGCGGCGCGCCCGCCTCTTGTGACAAACATACTTTGCATTGTAAAGTTACCACAATGCAACTCGACGACGCGTTGCGCCAGATATCCGACATCCGCCATCAGATGGCGCGAAGCGAGGTGTTTCGCGGGTATCGGTCGGTGACGGTCGGACTCTCCGGCGGGCTCGGCCTGCTAGCCGCGGCGGTGCAACCCAGGTGGGTGGCCTCGCCCGCGAGCGAGTTGGGGCGGTATCTGGGCCTGTGGGTCGGCGTGGCCGCCCTCAGTGCAATCGTGGCGGGGGCCGAGATGTCGTGGCGCGCACGAGGCGCCGGACCGGGACTGGCCCGCGAGCGGACGCTGCTGGCGGTTGAGCAGTTTTTACCCTGTGTGGTGGTGGGAACGCTACTTACGCTCTGCATCTATCGCGGCGCGCCGCAGGTCGCCTGGATGCTGCCGGGATTGTGGTCGCTGGTCTTCGGTCTCGGCGTGTTTGCCTCCTACCGGCTACTGCCGCCGCAGGTGTTCTGGGTCGGGTCCTACTACGTACTGTGCGGCTGTGGCTGTCTCTTGTGGGGTCAGGGCGACAACGCGTTCTCACCCTGGCAGATGGGCGTCAGCTTTGGCGGCGGCCAGATACTGGGGGCGGCGATTCTATACTGGACACTGGAGCGAACTGATGTCTCGCAAAGCCACGACTGACAAGACACCGCGCGCGAAGCCGAGTGCTAGCACGGGACGGTTCTCGTACGAGGGCCTCGACCGCGTGCTGCACGAGAAGGCGCGACTGGGTATTCTGGCCTCGCTGGCGGCCAACCCCGACGGGGTGCTCTTCAACGACCTGAAGCAGTTGTGCGCGCTGACCGACGGCAATCTGAGCCGCCACCTCAGCGTGCTGCACGAGGCGGGTCTGCTCGAAACCAGGAAGGGCGCCACCGGGCCGCGACCGCAAACCATGTGTCGGCTGACCGCCAACGGCCAGCGGCGGTTCACCGAATACATCAGTGTGCTGGAGCAGGTCGTCGCCGACGCGCAGCGCGACACACAGCCGGCCACCCCACCGCCGCTGTCGAAACGGCGGTCGCCGGCATGATGTCGGCCCCCTTTTTTGTCTCCTAACTTTACATGGAAAAGTATTAGGGTGGAGGCTGGCACGTCCTGCTGATCGGCACGCCCGGACATGTCGAAGTGCGCGGCATCGTCGACGATCTCGCCCACTGCGACGTCGTCGCAGACGCGAGCGAGGTCAAGGGCTACGGGCATCAGCGGCTGGGGATCGTGTGCCAGACCACGATGCCGCCAGAAGTCGTCGCGGACGTCTGCGCCCGCATCCGGCGCGACAACCCGCGAGCCGACATCCGGGTGATCGATACGGTCTGCCAGCCCACCAGGCTTCGGCAACGCGCGCTGCTCGAGCTCGTGCGGCAGGTGCACGCCGTCGTCGGCGGCGGCGGCCGCGGCTCGAACAACACCCGTCGGCTCCTGCAACTCTGCCACGACCAGCGGATGCCGGCCCTCCAGGTCGAGAGCTCCGATGACCTGGCCCCCGCGTGGTTCGGGGACGCCCGCACCGTCGGCCTCACGGCGGGCACATCCACGCTCGACGAGACGATCAACGAGGTGCAGCGCGCCCTCGAACAGATCGAAACGGGTCAACCGACCGGACCGCCCGCCGGTCGAGCCGCGAGCGCGTGACGCCAACGCGTCCGACGCCGACGGACGCTCCTCCTGGTCAGACTTGACGCGAGCCGGACGAGGCTCTCAAGATCAGCACCTGATGCGGACTCGACCGTTCCAGCAACCGGCACGCCCCTGTCGCGTGCGCCGCTTTGGCATAGCTGCCGCGTGTGGGCTACTGCTCGCCGCACCCGCAACACCGTTCCCCCAGGCGGCGGCCCAGGTGCCGTTGCGCGGTCCGGATGTGGCCTACGCGAGCGCGCCGCCCGCCATCGTCGATGCGATGCTCGAGCTCGCACGGGTGACCCGCGACGATGTCGTGTATGACCTGGGATGCGGTGACGGGCGGATCGTGGTGGCGGCGGCCAAGGCCCGGGGCGCGCGCGGGGTTGGCATCGACATTGACCCGGCGCGGATCGCGGAGGCGACCGCGCTGGCCCGGCGGGAAGGCGTCACAGATCGCGTGACGTTCGTCCTCGCGGATCTCTTTCAGGCGGCCTTTGCCGATGCGACGGTGGTGATGCTCTACTTGCAACCCGAGCCCAACCTGCGACTACGCCCGCGTCTGTTGACCGAGCTCCGCCCCGGCACCCGCGTCGTGTCGCTGTCCTACGACATGGGTGACTGGACACCGGACGACGTACGACGGGTCGGCGGTCGACGGATCTACCTGTGGACGATTCCGCCGAGATAGACACCGAGCGCCCCACCAGCGGATCACGGCGATGTCATCCCTGAGTGCAAGAGCGTCGTCGCCACATCGTCGCCGGAGGCGGTGACCGTCCATTCAGCCACGGGCCCGCGACTCGTCACGGCAGCGTGTACGTCAGCAGCGTGGTGCCCGCCGCCACGGCCACATACTGCTTGCCATCCTGTCCCATGTAGATGATCGGATTGGCGCCGCTGATCAACTGCTCGGTCTCGACACTCCACAATTCGCGCCCGGTCTTCGTCTCGTAGGCGCGGAATCGTCGATCGGTGGCCCCCCCGATGAAGAGCACGCCCCCGGCGGTCGACGTCGGCCCGCCCTTTTGCGAATTGGGGGCGCCGGTCTGCAGCCCAGGCGGCGCACCCTCGACCGTACCGAACGGGATCTTCCAGGCGATCTCGCCCGTGTTCACGTCCACCGCGACCAGGCTGGACCACGGTGGTTGCCAACAGGGCCACCCATCGACGGTCAGCCGGTCCACGACGTGCCAGTAGCGCCGACGCGATTCCGGAGGCCCCACATAGCCTCGTCGATCAGGGTCCTCCCCCACCTCGTCGAGAGTGCTGATGTGTCCGGTGTCTGCGTAGTTGATGATGTAGTACCCCAGGGTCGGATCGAAGGTCCCACCGGTGAATTCGGTGCCACCGCCGGTCGACGGAAACACCAGCGCGCCCTCCACGGAAGGCGGCGTGAACGGGCCACGGTTTCGCCCGCCGTCGTAGGCCATCAACCGCTCGCGGCACGCGGCCGTGTGCTCTGGCGTCACCGTGGCGATGTCGTCCATCGTGAAGCGAATCCGCCCAAACGGCGGCGGCTTCACCGGGAACGGCTGCGTCGGCGAGTAGTACTCCCCGGGTAGATTGCCGGCCGGAACGGGACGTTCCTCTATGTCATAGAGCGGCTCGCCGGTGACCCGGTTGAAGATAAACAACACTGGGTACTTCGTCATAACCCCGACGGCCGGAATCGATTCGCCATCCCGCTCCACGTCGAACAGGATCGGCGGCACCGGCATGTCCAGGTCCCACAGGTCGTGATGGACGGCCTGGAAGTGCCATTTCCGCTCCCCGGTGAGCGCGTCGACCGCCACGATCGAATCCGAGAAGAGGTTGTCGCCCGGTCGGTCGGTGCCATAGAAGTCGTTGTGCGCGGAGCCGAGCGGCATGTAGAGAATGCCGCGCTCCTGGTCGATGGTGAAGAAGGTCCAGGTGTTGGCGCCGCTGGTGTTGCGCCAGGAGTCGTCGAGCCAGGTCTCGTTGCCGACCTCGCCAGGGTGGGGCACGGTGTGAAACGTCCACACGAGCTCGCCCGTTCGCAGATTCCAGGCGCGCACGTCGCCTGCCGGACCCTTCGAGCCGGTCTCGTCGGCGTTGTGGACACCGGTGAACACCAGGTGCTTGTAGACGGCCACCCCGGACGAGATCCCGTAGTGCATGTTCGGGAACCCGTTCATCACGTCGTCTGTCTTCAGGTCGACGTATCCGTCGTTGCCGAACCGGCCGTTGGGGATGCCGGTCTGGGCGTTGAGCGAGATCAACTCGCCCTCCTCGGTGCCAAACACGATCTGTGGAGCGGTGACGTCATCACCTTCCCAGTACGCCAGTCCCCGCATCGAACCACCCGTCCAGTGCACCTGGTGCTCGGGCGAGTTCCAGTCCCCGGGTGCGGTGTAGTCCCAGAGGACGTCACCGGTCTCTGGCTGCAGGGCGACCACACGGTAGTACGGAAACGACAGATACAGGACGCCGTCGACCATGAGCGGCGTCGACTGGGCCGGCCGTGACGGCACGCCCGGCTTCGTCATCTCGTACCGCCACGCCGGCACCAGGGTCGAGACGTTGCTGGTATCGATCTGTGCCAATGGGGAGTGGCGCTGGTTGCCGAGGTCGCCTCCCCACGACGGCCAGTCGTCCTGCGCGTGCACCGGCGGGGCGGCAAGACTTGCCAGCATCAGGAACCACAGTGCACGGCGTGCGGTGCGATGACGCGTCGTCGGGCTGATGATCATGAATCGGAGGCTCCTCTCCAGAGTGGTAAATCTACGCGGTCTAGGACCGCGACTCAAGTCTGCGCTGCCGGTTTCCCGGGAGGACGCCTGCGTGTCATGAAGATGGCGTGGGTAGTGGCGGGTGCCTTGGCTTTCGCGATGACCCTGGGTACGGACGTGGGTGCCGCGGCGGGCGCCGAGGCGGAAACGCCAACCTTCGACGTGCGCTGGGGTCAGCAGACTTGGGAGGAGATGCAGTACACGGGCGTCACCTACCGGGTCAAGGAGTCGACCGAACGCTAGCAACCTCGGAGGGCGCTGAAAAACGACGGGGCGGTTTTCTGACGAGGCGTCTGCGTGGCAAGGCGCGACGAGGGAACATGCAGGCGGCCGCCCCGCCCGGTCGGGCTGGGGTGACCGAGGAAGCAACGCTGTCCACGCGGGCGCCTCGTCAGAAAACCTAGCTAGGGCTGAGCGGCCGCCTCTTCCACCCGCGCTCCCGCCAGCATGACCGGCATCGAATAGTTGCCCTCGTGACAGGCATATTCGAACATCGGCTCCGGGTTCAGCACCAGCGGTACCGCCGCGGTCCAAGGGCTCGTCCAGGTCTCTGGATCGGTCACGGTAAACCTGTACTCGAGTGTCGCCGCGTCTACCCGGGTCAGCCGCTCCACCAGACGCATGCTCTCGGTGCTATTCCGCCACCGTCGCTTCTGGTCGAAGTTGCGTGTCTCGATCACAAGGGTATCCCCCTCCCAGTAGCCCCGGGAGTCGCCGGACCACTGCTTGACACCCGGGTGAAGCCGGGGACGACCGTCGAGCGGGATGAGGCGCGCGGTGTTGACCATCTCGGTCATGATGACCAGGTGGTCCGGCGTCTGAAAGACCTGCACGTTGTTGTTGTAGGCGCTTGGCGTGAACGGCGGACCGGCGTTAAAGCCCAGGATGCAGCGGACCCCGTCGCTGAAGTCCACCCATGAATCGGCCGGATGCTCCCGTCGATACTCGGCTCGTGCGTCCGCCCGGACTTGACCGGGCGAGGTCAACGACGGCATCCGGCCGTTCGGGGGATACACGATGAGCGAGGTTCGTCGGGTGCCGACCGCCTTCAGACCACGGTCCATCCAGAAGTTGTTGTAGGCGCCTACGTTACCGCCGGCTTCGGTGCGTCGGGCTTCCTGCTGCCAGAGACGAGCGTCGCGGTCGGCCGCCGCCCCCTCCAACTCCGCCAACTCCTCCGCGGTCAGGAACGCCTGGTCGGCGAGGTCTTCCGGTCGCTGCATCGGGGTAATGCTCCGGAAGTCCCACACCCCCTGGAGATCGGGCTGTCCCCACGCCGTGCGTGGTGCCTCGTCCTGCGCGAGGGAAGGCACCGCTCCGACAACAAGGACCACCGCCACCGCGATACATCCCACGACTGCGCCACGTTGGATCATAGTGTCCTCCTCGTGTCTGACCCGGGTTCCGGTCGATGTGTCCCGCACGGTCCGTCGTCAGGGCGAAGCCCCGCGGCGTACTAGTTGGTTGGCCGTCGACGGCCCGACGGACGCTGCCCGAGCGCCCGCTGCATCACTTCATACTGAACACTGATGATACGACCCATCGACTGGATCCAGTAGGCCGAGTTGTGGGCTCCGCCCATCTGCATGTAGTCGAACGGAATGTCACGTTCCATCAGGATACCGGCGAGTTCTCGCGCTCCCGCGATCAGCCGATCCTCGGTACCGCAGTCGAGGTAGATGTGCGGCAGTTGGTCCGGGGGCACCTGGTCGACCAGCGTGAACGGATCGTAGGCGGCAGCATCCTCGATCGTGGCGAAGGCTCGGCCCTGTGGCGTGCGCTCGACCTGGCTGCTGAACCCGTCGACACCAATGAGCGGGTTCGGGCGTCGTTGCTGGGCTTGGCGCGCGGCGCGCTGTTCGGGCGTCAGTTCTCGTCCCCGGCCGCGCCCGGCCGGTGCGTCGCCGCTCAGCCGTTGCGCCGCCCCGCGGGCATACTCGAGCGCGCCGCTGGTGCTGCCGATCGAGATGAACATGTCCGGATGACGCAGCCCGAGGGTGATCGCCCCGTAGCCACCCATCGACAACCCGGAGATCGCGCGGCCTTCGCGTCGCGCGATGGTGCGGAAGTTCCAGTCGACGTGATTGACGACGTCCGTCACGACGTGGTCTTCCCAATTGTTCTGTTGCCCACCCTTGTTCTCGGCCCAGTTGACATACCAGGAATTGCCGACGTCCGGCATGACGATGATGACGTCATCGTAGAGCGATGCGTAGAACGGCGACCCGTTCGACCGTCCCCAGTTGGTGTAGTTGCCGGTCAGCCCGTGCAGGAGATACAGCACGGGATACCGCTCGGCCGACGACGCGTAGTCGCGGGGCAGCAGGATGTTGTATTTCATGTTCCGGTCGACCGCCGGACTGAAGAACTCGACCGTGTCGAGTTCCAGATTCTGCGCGGGCGCCGGAAGCGCCAGGCCCGAGAAGAGCACCACCAGCACCGCCGAGCACAGCGTTCTTCCCACCATCATGGTCAGGCTCCTTGCCACGAATAGAGATGTGATGTCGTCAGCATACTCTCGATGGGCTCAATGTTCGAGCACGACCTCCTCACTCGGCGCGCAGCGTCGCGACCGGGTCTGCGCGGCTGGCGCGACGGGCCGGCATGTAGAGGGCGAGCACGGCCGTCGCCCCCAGCACGAGTGGGGCCCCGACGAACGCCATCAGGTCCGTGGGTCGGGTCCCGACCAGCAGGTCGCCAAGAAGACGGGACACCAGGAGTGAGAGGGCCAGGCCGACGACGCTGCCGACCAGCACCAGGCGGATGCCGTCGCCGGCGAGCTGCCGGGTGATGGTCGGCCCGCTGCCACCGAGCGCCATCCGAATCCCGATCTCTCGCGTGCGCGCCGCCACGGCGTAACTGACCACGCCGTACAGACCGATCACCGCGAGGCCCAACGCGAAAACGGCAAACATCCCGGATACGAGATGGTGCTGTATGGCGAGTTCGGCTCGAGTCCAGATTTGTTCCCGGACCGGAGCAAATCTAACAGCGATATCGGCGGCGGGCTTTACCGCGAGAACGAGGCGGCGACCGAGCCGAACATCGTCGATACGACCTCGACACGTCCGACCTCCTGAGGGTCCTCGTCCGCGAGATCGTCACGAGCGAGCGGGGGCTCTGTATCCGCCGTTGACGGTCGACCCGCGAGTGGAAGCGGCGGACCCCAGGCTCCGGTGAGAATCGTGTGTCCGCGCCTGAGCCGCAGGCCCGCCTTGTCGAGTTCACCGACCAACCACGGGACCTCTTGCAACACATCGTCCGGCCAGCGCCGACCGGACCAGCATCCCACGGTGCGTCCATCGCATTCGACGGACAAGTCCGTGCAGGTCGCGGTTGCGGGCGGCGTGGTACCGCTGGAACGAATGACGCCGGCGTGAATCGCGTTATTCGCGATCAGCTCGGGGCCTCGACTATCGCTGCGGAGCACGAGATTGTGGAGCTCGATGACGGTGAACACCCGGTCGACCGCGGCGGCGATGATGGAAATCGAGGCGTCGCCGGGCTCGATGTCGTGGCGCAGGGTCACCGCGAATTCGCCCTCAATCGCCAAATTGGCGAAGTCGTCGGGCGACAGGGTAACGTCGTCCAAGTACTGCTCGGTCGACCACAGCCGGCCGTAGACCGGATGGGACAGCCCGTGCCGCCGTTGATTGCCGCGACAGACGCACCCGATCTTGTAGCCGGCGAGCCATTCCCCACGTGCTTCTCGCAGGTGAGCGACGTGACCCTGAACCCCATACGCCTCGGCGATCGAGAGGTCCAGTCCTTCGGCAAACGCGGTGCCTGGATCGTGGATGTCGTAGTCACGCAACATGCGCTCGGCGAGCGTGACGAGATTCTCAACGCGGGTCATCAGCCGGCCCCGGACAGATCTACGGACCGCTGGCCATCATATGCTTGATGGCCCGGTACAAGCGCGCGGGATCGGTCTGCACCCGTCCCGCACTTGGTGCTTGAGCTCCTTGACGATGCCGTATCCGGACACGGCGTCCGGCAATCCCGACTGAGGCGGAGTTGCTATCGATGGCAGTAGGGTCGACGGCACGGTTGCGTGCGGGGCGCACGTGGGCAATCATGGATGCATGCCGAGACCTGCTCTTAACGGCTCCCAGGAGGATCAGATGCGCCATCGTCATCTTGCGGCCTCTCTCATCGCGATTGTGCTCGTCGGCTGGTTGACACCGGTCGCCTCGGCCCAGGCTCCGCGCCCCGAAGCTCCGGTCCCGGACCAGACCGTGCCACGCACGGCGGACGGACGACCCGACCTCAGCGGGTTCTGGACCACGCAGACGTTCACCCCGATGGAACGCCCCGAGTATCTCGGGGACAAGGTGTTTTACACGGAAGAAGAGTGGACGCAGCTCCAGGCGCAGCTCACCGTCGACGGTGCCGACCCGCTGGCTCGTAGCGTGATCGAAATCGCCGACGCGGCGGAACGGGAACGGGTGCTCGACCAGACCCATCGGGACGAATCCTACGTCCACTACGACAACGCCATTTGGCTCGCCACCCCGGTGCCCAAGGGGCTGTCCACCCGACGGACCTCGCTGGTCACCGATCCGCCTAACGGACGCATCCCACCGCGCAACGACGCGGCCCGGGCGCGCGCGGCAGCCCGACGCGCCGAACGGGGCGACCGAGGGACCTTCGATGGCCATGAGTTGCGCCCGCTGAGCGAGCGCTGCATTGCGTATGCCTACAACGGACCGCCTCTGCAACCACCGTCCTACAACGACATTCACCAGTTCTTCCAAACCCCCGACCACGTCGTGATCTTCACCGAGCAGAACAACAACACGCCGAGAATCATCCCGCTCGACGGGCGACCGGTGATCGACGAGAAAATCCGGATGTATCCTGGCGACTCACGTGGCCGGTGGGAAGGCGACACGCTGGTCGTCGAGAGCAGCCACTTCAACGACCGGCTGGCGTGGCAGGGCTCGGGCCGCGATCTCAGAGTCGTGGAACGCTTCACGCGGGTATCGGCCGATCGGATCCACTACACGTTTACCGTCGAGGACCCAGACACCTGGGACCGGAGCTGGGCGGCGGAGATTCCGATGATGGCCACCGAGGGTCCGATGTACGAGTACGCCTGCCACGAAGGCAATCACGACATCCGGCACATTCTGGAGGTGTATCGCAACATCGAACAGCAAGAGACTGAGGGCCAGTAGCGGAAGTTCGGTTTCGCATTCCCCCAGTCATGGAGCAGTCGGTCACGCCGGTAGCGGAGACGACGGCAAGGGGATGATGTGACGACCGATAGTACGCGGATCGAGACCCTCGAAACGCACCTGGCATTCCAGGACGAGGCCATCCGGCAGCTCAATGATGCACTAGTGGCACAGCAAGGACGGATCGATCAGATGCCGGCGGAACTCGAACGACTCGTCGCGACCGTCCGCGACGGGGCCAACGACACCCGGAGCACCCCCGCGGACGAGGTCCCCCCGCACTACTGAGTTCGGGGCGCGGGTCGGCGCGCCGCGCCAGCACCCTCCCGCCGTGGGCTTCCACGGCACGACGCACGGTCATTAAGGCTAGGCCCCCGGCCCCCGTCTTGCGGGATCGTGATCGATCGGACCGGAAGAATGGCTCGAACAGCCGCTCGAGCTCGGTTGCGTCGTCCTGACCGCTCACAGGCGAGCTCTGGGGTTAAGATGCGATACGTAAAGCGTCTTCGAGCCCATGGATTCGTTCCGTGGCTGGTGGCCACGGAACCAGAGAGGAACACAAAGATGACCCGACATGTTCGTAGGCCCTGGGCCCTGGCGCTGGTGGCATTGTGGATGATCGGCGACTGGACACTGCAGGGTCAGGAGCGTCCCGAGGTCACCGCGGCCCAGGTCGACGAGTGGATGCAGGAACTGTCGAACTGGGGCCGCTGGGGTGCCGACGACCAGCTCGGCGCGGTCAATCTGATCACCCCGGCCAAGCGCCGCGCGGCACTGGCGCTGGCCACGGCCGGCGAGGTGGTGTCGTTGTCGCTCCCGGTCAGTGTCGGCGAGCCTCCGGACAATCCGGACTCCACGGCCGCATTCACCAGCTTGCGAGTCGTCGATATCCCTTCCGGATTCCTGATGGAGCGGCAGCAGGTGGCGTTCCATGGGTCGACGGTCAGTCATCTGGACGCGTTGTGCCATGCGCACCACGACGGCCAGATCTACAATGGCCTCGCGCTCGAGGATGTCTTCACCGAGGATGGCTGCTCTCGGATGGGCATTAGCGGTCTCGCTGGCGGCATCGTCACGCGCGGCGTCCTGCTCGACATCCCGCGTCTCAAGGGTCTGGACGCACTCGAGACCGGCACCCATGTGTATCCGGAGGACATCGAGGCGTGGGAGCGCCGCACCGGGGTCACGGTGTCGGCTGGCGACGCGGTCTTTCTCCGCACCGGACGATGGAAGAACGACAATCGCTCGGGCTACGACATCACCGTCGCCCCCTGGCTGAAGCGGCGCGACGTGGCCCTGGTCGGGAGCGACGGCACGCAGGACGTCGGCCAGATCCCGGGCACGGCCCTGCCGTTTCACAAGCTGGTCCTCGTCGCACTGGGCGCGAATATCTTCGACAACATGGATCTCGAGGCGGTGGCGGAGACCGCGGCCCGACTCGGTCGGTGGGAGTTCCTCCTGGTCGCGGCCCCGATCCCGAACCCCGGTGGCACCGGCTCGCCATTGAATCCGCTCGCGATCTTTTGAACACGGTCTCGAGTCGATCCAGCGCATCATCCATCCGCTCGCCACCGCCAACCTGTTCGCCGACGCCCAATGCGTCCGGCTGGACGAGGGAACTACGGCATGGCCAACATGCTGCGGGCCGGACGTGCGGGCGACACCGAGAAGGACGGCACCCCGTAGACCGCTCTGACCTGGGCACCACACTGGTGCGCTTGTGCCTCCATCATGACCTGCAGATCCTGACCACCGACCGCGATTTTCAGCACGCGGCACGCCACATGCGCCTCCGGATCTGGCATCCGCCGCAATAGGTAGCTGCAAGCAGCCCGTGGTGAAAGTGCCGCTACATTCGAGCGGCGCTGCAAAACCGCCACTCTCGGTGCGACGCGCGGCTTTCACCACAGGGTGCTAGTGCCCTGGCACTAGGCGAGCGCGGCGGAAAACAGCGCCAAGAGACGGCTCCACGCACGCTCCGCCTGGGCCTCGTGATAGACGGTCGAATCCGGCGGGCACCATCCGTGCGCCGCGCCCGCGTACACCTCGATCTCGGCCATGAGTCCCGCCTGCGCAAACGCGTCGCGCAGCACGTCCTTGGCCTCCGGCTGGTTCTCGTCGTCGTTCTCGGCGATCGCGAACAGATACTGCGCCTTCATGTCCGGCACGAGGAGATGCGGGCTGTTGTCCTGGTCCGTCACCAACCCGCCACCGTGGAACGACGCAGCGGCGCCAACGCGATCTGGGAGTGTCGCCGCGGTCCGCATGGTGAACGGCCCGCCCATGCAGTAGCCCATCGTTCCCATCTTCCGGCTCTGGTCTACCGATGGCTGGCTATCGAGGAAACTGGCGAACGCCGTCGCGTCCCTCGTCTGCGTGTCCGCATTCAACGACCCCATTAGCGGCATGATCGTCTCACGCACTTCGGCGAAGTTCGTGCTACTGACGACCGGGGCCCGCTGTGTCCGGTAGTACGGGTTGACCACCAGGACCGAGTAACCCGACTCGGCCAGACGCCTGGCCATCTGTTTCTTGGCCGGCCGCAGGCCAAACGCATCAGGCCAGATAATAACGCCCGGATGGGACCCGGTCGAGGGGTGCACGAAGTGACAATCCGCCACACCATCGGAAGTGGTGACGTCGATATCGGCTGCCGTCACCGCCTGCGCATTCGCGGGCCGCGGCACAAGCATGGCCAACCCCGCTCCCGCCGACAACGCTCCAAACTCGCGCCGCGTCAATTTCGTCGCACGGACGTAGTCGCTGTTCTCGGCATCGGTTCGGTCATCACACATGGGTGCCTCCTGGCTGATACGTCCCTCGGACTCGGCGGATCTGCGTACTCAATCGTTGGCTCTCGAGAGGAAGCGCGGGTCAAGTGCCCGAGCGAGACGCACGACGTCATCGCCTGCCGGCACCAATCCGCGTTCATCCCGAAAGCGGATCAAGTGTAGCGCGGAGACCTGAGACCCTCAAGGACTGTGATGACCGACGGCCGTGTGTTCACTCGCCCCGCAGCGCCCCACGACCGGATCGACTCGACTGGCCCGACGCGCCGGGAGATAGGCGGCCGCTAGCGCCACTGCCACCAGCACCAAGGGCGCCACGATTTGGTCACCGCATTCCCCAAGCGCAATGGTTAATACGCGCCCCACTACCGATCGCCAGACACCGAAGGCCCGTGTTCGCCAGAGCCGATGATGGACCGCTCGCAGCGGGTGACGGCCGACGCGGAACAGGTTCTGGACCGCGCCGTGGACGGACGCGAAGCGCTGGAGCTGCCCTGCGGCGTTGAAGCCGCGCATCTGCCGTTCGCGTTGTCGCGTCGGTTTGTGCGAGACCTCGGCTCGGTTGTTGGCGTACGGGTCCGTGCGGTGGACGACCGAGGGCACCACCGCGCGGCAGGCTCGTCATTCGCCTACTCTGCCACCTGCGGGCTCAACCTGACAAAGCCCTTCGAGACAGGCGCATTGATCCGGATTGATTTGACGACGTACAGTCGAAAGTCCCTAGTTCAAATCCTGGAACGCGTTCAGCACCACGTGAATCAAGTGATTCGTCTCCCGTGTTTCCTCGAACATCAAGAACCGTTCGCCATCAGGGAAGACGTCGTACATCCGAAACCTGAATGGATATGAGCTCGACAATCCGTAGTACTCGTCAGTGATTACTATCGGCGAATCGACAGTGAGCGTCGGTTCACGCCCAATCTGGACAACCATCAAGGCCCCAGTATCGAGTGACCGATAAAATATTTCATCGGCGTCAGGCGACCATTGCGGGCTTTGTCCACCACCAGTCGATACTTGCGTCTTTAGGCCAAGATCTGGAAATTGTTCAACGTAGATTTCTGAAACACCCGTTTCATTTGATTCGTATGTGATCCAAGCCCCATCCGACGAGACATCGCCGTGCCTTTCGACAGCGGGGCTACTCAACAACGGGCTCCATTCGCCCCCGCTATCGATCGCCAACACGCCAACGTCCGAGGAGCTATCGAGCAGTCGATAGGAAAACACCAATTTCGTGCCGTCTGGTGTCCACGAGTCTGGAGCAAGGTCAGCCGATCCCGGTATTTCCAATAATTGTTCGGCATCACCACGCCCGTCTACACTTTGTCGGTACAACGCCCATTCGCCACTTCGTTCCGACGCAAACACCACGCCCGACCCATCCAGCGTCCACATGGGATTAGAGTCAAATCCAGGGCTTGTGGTGAGTCTGCTCAAGGTTCCACGAGCGACGTCTGATATCCACAGATCAAGATTTGCAACGCTTGCAACCATCACAGCCATCCGGGTCCCATCCGGAGACATACGACCGGACGCGAAGTCACCCGGCGCGCCTGGCAGCATCGTTTCGGTGCCGTCACGGGCAATCGACACGGCTGCCATTTCTGGAAACCCACTGACTATTCCTCCGGACACGTAAACAAGCGAACCTTCTCTTGACGTGCTGTAATGGGCACCGCCGGAACTCTGCAGGACGTCCGAAACGATCTCAACTGGGTCTCCCTGCACCTCCAGAGTTCCAGGATCAAAAGGCACAACAAATAGGCCGCCTCCACGGGCATAGACGAGGTGGCCAGACGCCAACCACCGCGGATAAAATCCGCCGTCGATCACGACACGGCGTTCTCCTGTCGACAGCGACTGCGCGACGATTCGTCCCTCATCGAAATTAAGGCCATCCGGGGCCACAGAAAAGAGCATCACATCACCCCCGGGGAGAAAATCTGGGAAGTCGTGATCACTCGTAGGATCGTCGCGCGTGGTCAATGCCTCCGGAATGCCGCCTTGCGCTGACACCTGATACAAGTCCGTCGGCCCGACTATGCCGAATACGATCGTGTCGTCCTCCGTCCATGCACCATCAAGGCCGTTCGTCACCGCGCACACTGTGAACGGAGCCCCCCCCGTCAGCGCGACTTTCTTTATCTCGGATTCGGTGAAAAATCCGATCCATTGTCCGTCCGGTGAAAAGAAAGGAGCGGTCGCGTTTTCCGTCCCGGGAATTGCTTCAGCATGAGGCAGATCGAACCGCCTCAGATACAGTTCGTTATTCGCGCTGTAGGCCAAGTATCGCCCGTCTGGAGAAATGGCCACAGCACGCGCTAAGATGTGAATCCGCTCCGCCGACGGTTCTACGAAGCGAGTAATCGGAAGCTCCAGACGTGGGCTGCGTAACGCTATAACCGCTAGAACCAGTGCTACGCTCAATAACGACACACTGAGCCATGCGATGGGACGTTTCCAGATCACTAGATCCGATGGCGTTGCTGTGACGAACGGTGACGGCTCGGTCGTCTCGAATGCACCTTGCATCACGAGCCGCACATCGCCAATGTCCCTCACGCGCTCCCTGGGATCTTTCTCAAGGCAGCGGCGCACGAGATTATCGAGCTTCGATGGTAAATCTGTGGGCAGCCGATCCCAATCCGGCTCTTGCAGCATCACCGCCGCCAACGTCTCCGACGCTGTCTCACCCCCGAAGACCCGTTTTCCACCCAACATCTCCAGCAACACGACCCCGAACGCCCAGATGTCCACCCGCTTGTCGACCGGCTTCCCCTTGGCTTGCTCGGGGGCCATGTAGGCCGCCGTGCCAATGACCATCCCCATCTGCGTGGCCCCAGTGATCGACATCGTGGCTGACGTCGTCGCGCTCGTTCCGCTCGCGTCAGAGGCGACTGCTTTTGCCAACCCGAAGTCCAGCACCTTCACAGTCCCATCGGGCTTTAGCTTCACGTTGGCCGGTTTTAGATCGCGGTGAATGATGCCCTTCTCGTGGGCCGCTTCGAGGCCATCCGCGATCTGCTTGGCGATGGTCAGGGCCTCATCGACTGGAATGGGTCCTTCAGCAATTCGGTCGGCGAGGGTCGGTCCCTCAATGAGTTCCAGGACAAGCGCCTGGGTGTCCCCGGAGCTCTCCAGGCCATGAATCGCGCCAATGTTTGGATGGTTCAGCGACGCCAGGACCTTGGCTTCACGCTGGAACCGAACGAGACGATCAGGGTCAGCCGTGAAGGCTTCCGGCAAGACCTTCAGCGCCACGTCGCGGTCGAGCGTGGTGTCGCGGGCCTGATACACCTCGCCCATTCCGCCTTCGCCGATCTTCGCGGTGACTTCGTAGACGCCGAGCCGGGTCCCAGGTATTAGAGGCATGGTGTATTAGCCATCCTACCGCTGACTCGCGGGGGGTTCAATGCGGCTCACGCGGCTCCGCGCTGGCATTGCGGCACGGCTCCCTCGGGTCAGAGATTGTCCCGGACCAGCGAGCCTTCAACCACGGAGACGAAGACCGCAGCAGATCCGCCCGACGCCGCCTTGCCCCAATTGGTGCACTCATCAACAAACGCGCGAGGCGTACTATAGATGTGGCCCAAGTGAGATCATGAAATAGGGGGGATCTTGAAGCAATGCCGAGAGGCCCAATGGATACAGATAGGATAAGCAGACTGGGTCACGCCGCATCTACAGCCTCAGCTCAGATGCTTCACCGCCCACCTTCGAGGCATCCGCCGGTCGACACCCGAGATGAATGCACGGTGTCGTCCGTCTTACACGTTTTATCCCATCGCTCTAGCGATAGACGCCGTCCGGCGCAATAGTCGGCAGACTGTATGCCGGTCGAGGCGTATCGCCACCGCCGCTGTCCACGCGACGAGCCGGGCCGAGACGATCACGGGACAGCGAGTGCGACATACTCGCTTTCCATGTCTCCCCAGCCGACCGCGACGACGATGTACTGCTTCCCGCCCGCCATGTAACTGATTGGCGCGGCGGTGGTGCCACCGGGGAGTGCCCTCTCCCAAACGCGGTCGCCGGTGGCCTTGTCATAGGCCCGGAACATCCGGCTCCCACTGCCCTCCGGCAAGAACGCGCCACCAACGTTGGCACCGTCGCCGAGGAAGACCAGGGTTTTTGTGATCAACGGGGCGACTCGACCGCCCTGCCCAAGCGGCGGCAGGTTGAGGTGCGCGATCGCCGGATGGTCACGTGGTCCGTCGCCGTTGGCGATCGTCCAGAGAATCTCACCGGCGTTGAGGTCAATCGCCACCAGACGTCCGTAAGGTGGCTTGAAAAGTGGCAGGCCCTGGGGTCCAGGAATGTGCCGCGCCCCTTTCATGACCCAGTCGACGTCTGATCGCGGGTGGTCCGACCGCCCCAACCCGACGACCGTGCCGCTGTGGACCGACGGCACATACAGGATGCCGGTCTCCGGGTCGCCCCCGGCGCCGTTCCAGTCGGTGCCGCCCACCAGACCCGGCACGACCATCGTGCCCTGGGTGCCGCCGGGACGGTCATCGATCAATGACGGCGGCGTGAAGAACGCTCCCCAGACATAGTCGTCGAGCATCGCCACCGCCTCGGCCCGCAGTTCGGGCGTGAAATCGATGAGATCGTCCAGGGTCACGCCCTGCTGATCGTATGGAGGGGGTTTGGTTGGGAACGGCTGGGTCTCCGCATACCACTCGCCCGGGACGTCGCCGCGAGGCACCGGTCGTTCCTCGATCGGCCAGACCGGCTCACCGGTGACGCGGTCGAAGACATACGTGCTGGCCTGTTTACTGGTAATGGCGACGGCCTTGATGTCGCGTCCGCCCACCCGGATGTCGAGCAACGTGGGCGCTGCCGGGAAGTCGTAGTCCCACAGCCCGTGGTGGACCGCCTGGAAGTGCCAGACACGTTCGCCGGTCTCGGCGTCGAGACACACCAGACTCTCAGCGAACAGATTGTCGCCGGGGCGATGCCCCCCGTAATAATCGCCGGTCGGGGTCGACAGCGGCAGGTAGACGTAGCCCAGTTCCTCGTCCGCGCTGGGCGACGCCCACATGTTGGTGTTCCCGGTGTACTCCCACGACCGGCGGTCCTCGTTGAGCCCGGTCAGCCAGGTCTCGTTACCGGGTTCGCCCTCGCGTGCGATGGTGTGAAAAATCCAGCGCTGCTCGCCGGTACGCACATCGAACCCGCGCACGTCGCCGGGCGGCATCTCCTTCATCGCCGGCATGGTGGCATTGGTGATGTCGCCGATGGCGGACCCGACCACGATGATGTCGTTGACGACGAGCGGCGCCGACCGCCAGCGGAAACGGGTGACCACCCGGTCGTCATAGCCCTCCACAAGGTCCACTTCGCCGTCGATGCCGAAGTCCGGGTAGCGCTCGCCCGTCTCCGCGTTCAGAGCCACCAGGCGTGACCCGATGACGGCAATGACGCGGGCATCGTCGCCACCATCGTCATCGCTCCAGTAACCGAGGCCCCGGGTCGCGAACCCGCGTGGACGTTCTTCGCCCTCCGGCACCGGGGGCGTATCGAACCAGACCACCTCCCCGGTGGTCGCATCGAGCGCGGTCACCGTACCGAGGGGGGTGCTGATGTAGAGCCGCCCTTCCGCCATGATCGGCGTGTTCTGCGAAGCGCCGGGAGCACGCAGGTCGTTGCCCTGCCGCGTCGCGTCGGGAATCGTCGATTGTCGCCAAGCGATACGAAGGTCGTGCACCGTGTCGGCGTCAATCTGATCGAGCGGGGTGTACTTGGTGCTGGCCTTGTCACTCGCGTAGGCGCGCCACTCGCCGGTCTGACCGGCGATCCCGGAGACCGGCGTCAGGAGAAACAGCGCGACTCCGACACAAACGATCGGTAGCGCGCGAGTCATCACCGCCTTGACCATGCCCATCTCCTTCTCGTTGAGCGCTCTTGACGAGCACGTCGTGCCGAGCATGTTCGCACCGCGCGCAGGGGTCAAGGACGGATTCACAGAGCGCCCTACCGGTCGACTCCCTGGCTCCCGACCGGTATAGTCACAATCACATCTACGTTCGTCGCTGAAGGAGTTGAAGATGAAACGCAGTATCTACTTGGCAGGCCTCACGGCCCTAGGCCTCATCGCGACCATGGTCACTTTCGAGGCCCGACAAGACCGGGCGAGCCTCACCGTGCATGAGATCGCCGACAACCTGTATATGCTGGCCAATGCCCCCTCCGTGGAAGGCATGGGCGGTGGCGGTAACACCGCGATTTTTGTAACCGACGGCGGCGTCACCTTGGTCGACACGAAGATCAAAGGCTACGGCCAGGACATCCTCGCCGCGGTACGCGAGCTCACCGACAAGCCGGTGACGACGATCATTAACACCCACACGCACTGGGACCATTCGGGCTCGAACCCGGAGTTTCCGGATTCGGTCAACTTCGTGGCGCACGAGAACACCCGCGGGCACATGGCGAGCCAGGATTGTGATGACGGCGCCGGGTTCCAGGGAGGCTCGATCAAGAACTGTGAATCGTTCACAGGTGCCAACGTGACCTACCTGCCGAAAACGACCTTCTCCGATACGCTGACGCTCTTCAGCGGAGCGGACCAGATCGACCTGTATTACTTCGGTCGCGGCCACACCGACGGCGACATCTTCGTTGTCTTTCGCGCCGCACGCGTGATGCACTCGGGCGACATGTTCGCGCGCCGGGGGCTGCCTTTCCTCGACGTGCCGAACAGCAACGGAAGCGCCGTCGAGTTCGGTGAGACCCTCAAGCGCGCGATCAGTGGGATCTCGAACGTCGATACCGTGATTCCCGGACACAACCCGATCCCGCTCCCATGGAATGACTTCGTCAAGTACGAGGGCTTTTACAACGACCTGGTGATGAAGGCGCAGCAAGGGAAAGCGGCCGGTCGTTCGGTCGACGACGTCGTGTCGTCGTATCGCGTGCCGAGTGAGTACAGCAACTATGCAGCGCCCGAGGATCGTGTCCGGGCTACCGTGCAGTATCTGTTCGACGGACAGTAGAAAACGGCGAACGTCCCTAGTTCGGCACCACGAACATCTGTGACATGTCGCCGGGGAGCGTGATGGTGCGCAGGTAGCGGTAGGTCGAAGCTTCGTACAGGTCGATCGTGTCGCCGGCCTGGTGGATGTAGAGGATCTGGCCGTTGGTACTGGGCGTAACGGCCATCCGCGGTCGCCCGTCAATGGCCTGGCGACGCTCGAGCCGCCGCCCCTCCAGGTCGAAGGTCCAGAACTCGTAGTGCCCGATCTCGCTGAGCAGCGCATGGGCCTTCCGGCGGCCCGGGGCCAACGCGAATGACCCTACGGGCTCGGACGGACCGAGCGTGTAGAAGTCGACATCCCGCTCGGCCAAATTGATGCGCGCGATGCCCATCAGGCTGCGATTCTGCACCTGATCCCGTACCCGGAAGATACCGGAGTAGAACCCGGGTTCTTCATTCGGATCGTAGCGAAATCCGAAGTTGAACCGCCCGACTCCCCCTTCGTCGAGTTGGGACAGTTCCCACCGCTCGACCTCCTCGAATCCGGTGGTCTCCAGGGCCACGATCTCGTCGCCAAAGAGGTAGAGCAGATCGCCGCTCGGCGAGAACAGCATGTTCACACTGACCCGTTCCTCGCCGTCCGGCCACGGGATCTCGCGCAGCACCTCGTGGGTGGCGAGGTCGACCTGCACCAAAGCACGTGGCGCGATCTCAAATCTGTCGATCTGCTTCGTGGCAGTATCGATCAACAGAATGATGGACGAGTGATCCGGGGCGGCGCGGAAACTCCGGATACGAACCTTGGTCTGTCCTTCGCTCAACGTCAGCGTGTCGATGGTGCTGCGGGTCGCGACGTCCATCACCTCGAGCTGCTCGAACGTGCGGTCTCGCATGTAGAGCCGGGTCCGGTCCTCGGACAGCGCCATGCTGCTGGGCGGCCCGTCGAGCGTCATCGTGATGTCATCCACCACCTGTTCGGTCGCCTCATCGACGACAAAGACACGGCCCGGGTACCCGCCGACGTAGATAGTGCCAGTGCCGCCGGTGAGGTCCGGGGCGGTCTGGGCGGCCACACTTCCAGCGAGCGTGACGCTGCCGACGAGCAGGAAGAAGAAAAATCGCATCGACTGGTCCGGATAGCGCTGGTGCCCTGACACACTCAGCCCACGCTACGGAAAGATGAGGTCGATCTTCCGCCAATCCTTCTGGGCAGCGGCGCACTTGCTCGTCCAGTCCGGCGCGTGGTTGAGCTGGTCTGGCACATGCGCCGGCCAATAGCATCCGAGGTGGCAATCGAACAGATCCCGTTCGACCGGCTGACACAACCCGGCCGTGCCGCCATTGCGGTCCGCCTCCCAGCCCGGCTGGAACGCCAGGGAGCACCCGAGCGGGATGTGGGGCCCTTCCGGCTGCTGGGGTGGACCGGAGCCCTGCTGCTGCAGCGCGACGACATCGCCCGCAGGCGCGGGGTTGGCGGCGGCCGCGATCCGGGCGGCTTTCCGATTGATAGGGGTCAGATGCTTCATGGCGTTCTCACGAGTCGAACCGGTTCAGAAAACGGGGACTCCGTTCGGCGATCTCGCCGTAGATACGCAGGCAGATATCGGTCCACTCGCGGATCCAGTCACAGTAATGCAAGTTCGGATGCGTGGTCGTGCCGTAGCGCGTATGGGCCTCATGGTAGCACCCCCCTGAACACAGCGGCCGAGCCCAGCAGGTGTGGCAATCGGTCTTGTGCGCAATGTGATTGCGCTCGAGAAAGGCCTGCTGCGCCTCCCGGTCAAGCCCCTCAGTCACGCTGCCGAGATTATGTTCGTCCGACCCGGCGAAACGATGGCACAGCGCGACGTCACCCCCCGTGGCCACGCCGATGAGCCCGAGTCCGGCGCCACACGGATACGCCTTGCTGACGCCCTTGTGGATCTCCCCCAAGGTTTCGCTGACATTCGAAAACCCGTGGTGCTGACCGGCCAGCGCGGCGCGAAGAAACTCATCGGCCAACGTTTTAAACTGCGTGACCATCTGGTCGAACCCCGAGCCGTCGAGGGCGTGGTCGCGACCGGGTGACGTGGTGACTGGGGCGAACCCCACTTCCTGGAACCCGATCTCTTCGGTCAAATGCTGATAGATACCGAGGATGTCGTTAACTTGCGAGGTGAGCGTCACCCGGGCGCCGATGGGCCGGCTGCGATGCCGTTGGAGCAGCTCGCGGACCCGCGGCAGCATCACGTCGTAGCTGCCGCTCCCGTCATGAAACACGCGAAATCGGTTCTGCATGTCGCGCGGTCCATCAACGGAGACGGTCACCGAGATGTCTTCCTGGGCCAGGAACTCGATCATCTTGGTGGTGAGCAGCGTCGCGTTGGTCGTGAGGTTGAATTCGACCCGTTTGCCGTGCGCCTCAGCCTGGGCCTTGGCATATGGCACGGCCCGGCTCAGCACCGGATAGTTCATCAAGGTCTCGCCGCCGAAGAAGCTGACGTGGACCACCTCGACCTCACCCGACTCGCGAAACAGCAGGTCGATACTCTTCCGCGCCGTCTCGTCAGTCATGAACTTGGGCTGCGCGCCGTTGGTGGTATCGACGATCTTGTCTTCGCTATACTCGTAGCAGTAGCCACAACTCAGGTTGCACTGGTTCGTGACGTTGAGGACCGCCGTCGTGAGGGGAAACGACTCGACCGGGGTCAGCGGAATGATGGCCGGCATCTCCGGCACCGGTTCGGCGGCGGGCCGGACCGCGTGGATCTGCTCGAGCTCGGTCAAGAGGGCATCGAGGTCCATCGCCGGAAACTCCGGCGACACGCGGGCAATCAACTCGGCGCGGTCGACCGGCTGGTCACCCAGCGCGTCGATCAAGGCGCCCGCCGGGGCATCCAGCGCAAAGACGGCCGCGCTGGGGACCAGATACAAATACCGCTGGTCGGCGGCCTCGAACGCATGGTGTTCTCCGAGGCAAAGCATGGTCATGGACGCTCCACTGCGGTCGGATCCCAGCGCAGGTAGTTCGGCACGGTCACCAGCAGGTGAGCCCGCGCGCGGAGCGTGCGCGACCCCGCCTGATAGGTGGCCACGACCCAGACGTCGCCCACATTGTTTCGGTTCCCGTTGCGCTCCGCGTTTGGTCCGTCGAGGGCCGGGGTAAACCGGCCCTGCCCGTCGATGGCGCCGACATACCGGAGGTCGTCGTCTCCGAACGTCGCCGCGTATTCTTCGAGGGCCCAGGTCGCGTCGACCAGCCCCAGATCGAGGTCGTCGTCGGTGTTCGCTTCACCGTCCGGCCCATCGTGATACGCCCGCGCTTCGAATTGTTGAAACTGCTTCGGCACGCGGACCCCACCGACCCGGGCCATGCCGGCGTCAGGCGTCACCGCGATCCGGGAGACCGTGTCGTAGACCATCAGGGCATCAGCGAGCGAGGTCTGGTCGAGAAAGAGGTCTCGACGGCCGACCCGCGCATCGCCATCGACCCGTACCTCGGCCGTAACGAGACCCGCGGTGGCACTGACGACACGGAGCACCTCCAGCCCCGGGCCAAGGTCCAGGTCCGCGGTGGTCGCGGAAGCCAGATGCTCGCCGTACAGCTGCAGCGTGACCGTCTGCCCGACCTGAATCGACGCGGGGTGCACGCCGGTCACGACCGGGGCAGTCCCCACGCGCTCGAGGGCGATGTCGAGGCCGATCTCGTCGTAGCCGCCCGTGAACCAGCGCCCCTGCATCGACTGCCAGTCGCGGTCGACGAACATCACCTCGCGGAGGCCATCCGTATCGTTGGCGCCTTCGAGCGACCGGCCTCGCCACTGAAACCCGGTGTAGACGATGGCCTGTCCGACCCTGGTGACACGACGTCCATCTCGCGCGTAGACATAGCTGGTGTCGGTCGTGAATTCGTCGTCGGCACCTGGCGTCGGGGTGATGGTGACCTGACCGTAGACGGCGCCCACACCCGGCGCATGGCCACGCAGGGCCCAGATGCCCGCGATCCGCGGAGCACGCATCGTAGCCGACCATGCGGACCACTCCGGAGACTCGAGCGGGAAACGCTCGCTGAGATGCTCCACCGCATGGTCAACCGGCTGGGGTTCATCGTTCTCTCCCGACCGTCGGAACGCCTGAAAATCTGTGAATGGATAGTAGCCCCTATGCATCGCGGTCACGAGCCGCCATTCCTCGGCGGTCCGGCGCTGGCTCACGACCCGCCCCATCGAGTGGCAGGTGGTGCAAGTCTGCTTGACGTCGGCGTCCTCGTACGCTTGGTCATCCGACCGACGCTCGGCCTCGAACGCAGCTGGACCGGCTTCTTCGGGAGCCAAACCAAGGTTGTTGGCCAGGTACCGGACGACCTCACGCGCCGTCTCGGGAGCGATCGTCAGATCATTCAGCATCACCATCCTGCGGATGGTCTGCTGCCAGCCTTCGGGCGTGGTGCGCCGAAATGAGATGCGAGACAGCCGACCAGCGTCGTCTGGGGCATGGCATGACCCGCACGCCTCACGGACGGTGGCGTCCGGGATCGGGATGCCCGACTCGTCGGCCTCCGCCGCCGCTGCGGTTCCCTGGGCTGCAGCCATCGACGGCGTCACGGTCACGAGCCCCAGCCCAACGACCAGCAGGCAGTGCAGACGAATGGCAACGGGTGGCAGGCGCATACGTAACGGCTCCAGTCGTAGAACCTGCCCTTTGTAGCACACGTCCCGTAGAAGCGGAGAGGAATTCGCGCCAAGCAAGCCGCGCACAGTGCGGCTCACGGCCGCGGAGACTTGGGGCGCAGCCCCATCTAAGTGATAACCAGCGCCCCCTTGGCCAACAGCACCGACAAGGCCCCCAGAAAGTCGGGCAAGCTGACCGGGGGGCACCGCCGAACATACGCCTCGAAGAGGTCCGGCACCTGCTCATACTCAGGGGCGAGTTCCACCAGCCGCACCAGATCGATATCCCGCAGGAACCGGATGCCATGACCGTCGGCTGGCCAGGTCGGGAGGACGAGCCGCTCTTCGAGGACCACCTCCCGGGTGGTAAGCGCCGGCCTCGCTTCGATCCGGAGCCTGTCGCCGCGACGCAATCCGATCTGGCGTGCTCCACGAAGCGCCTCGAAGGCGGCGAGCACGGCTGCATCCTCGCGCAGCCGGGCGATGTCGACATCCGCCGCCGGTTCTGGGCCCGCTGGGTCCCCGGCGCCTGCGCGTCCTGTCCAGAACGGGTGCAGGTGACGCGCGGCAGCTTCGGCGAAGAAGGTTGTCGACTGCCGGACGGAGGCGTCGTGAATCTCCCGCTCCCGCGTTGTAAACAGATCGAGGGCCACACCGGCGAGCGAGACGTTGGTCAACGAAGTGTGGACGACGACCGCCGCCAACCACGCCGACGCGAGCGCCTTCTTGACGCCGTAGGACGACAGGGGGTCGATGAACGAGGCCGCGTCGCCCACCAGCAGGACGCCCGGACCACCGCAGACGTCTGCGTGGTACAGGGATGCGTCGCAGCCCCACGGGACCGTGTTCCGGGTCGCGCCCTCGAGCAGACCACGCAGTGCCGCCGTCTTACCGATCTCACGTTCGTATCGGGAAATCACGCCGCGATCGCCCCCCAAGTCCGTGGTGCGAGGGTCGACCATGACCGTGACGTAGCGTCGCAGTGGGGTGACCGGCACCGACCACGCCCAGCCATCCGCATAGGTCTCGACCAGGGTGTGACTGGCATCGGCGAGGCCCCAGCCATCCGGCCGCGTCCAGGTCGCCGCCAAGGCGAGCGTCGTCTGGGTGGGGTCCGCGACCCGGTAGCCACGTCGAGCCACCACGCCGGTCCGGCCGGAGCAATCGAGCACGAAGGAGGCCTGCACCTCGTGGCGACTCTGGTCATCGGTGCCGTACTCGACGGTGGACACCGCGGGACCAGGGCGACCGTTCGCTGACGCGAGCCGTACATCGCGCACGAGCGCGCCCCTCACCACCTGGGCCCCGGCCGAGGCCGCGAGCCGCAGCAACAGTGCGTCGAAGTCGTGCCGCACCACCTGCCACCCGGTGGCCCCATCGACGAACGTGGCCGTCCGCGTGGTGCCCTCACCCCACCACACCGTGTTGCCGGTGCTGGTCAGGAACCCGCCATTATTAATGGCGTCGGTGGCGCCGAGCAGGTCGAACAGCTTCTCGCAACTGGGTGGCAGCGATTCGCCCAGCGACCGCGTGTGGTCGACCGTTCGTGTCAACAACCGAACGGAGTGCCCCCACGAGGCCAGCAACCGGGCCGCGGCGGCCCCGGCCGGTCCACCCCCAATGATGACCGCGTCGAACGGTTCGCTGACCACCCGCGCATTGTGTCCCGTGTCGCGACGATGGAGCCAGCCATGCGGCTTTCCACATACAATCCGATCCGACCTCCAGGCTCGCTCCTGACGAGATCGGATCTGCCGTGTGATCGATCCGCACTTCCGCCGCGCTTTGACCTACCTGACGCCGTACTGGGGACGACTGACCCTGGTGCTGGTGCTGAGCCTGGTCTCGACGGCAACGTCGTTGCTGATTCCGCTGCTCTCGCAGTGGCTCATCGATGACGCGATCCTTGGGGCAGACCCGGGCGCCCTGCGCCTCGTGGTGCTGTCGTTTGTCGGCACCACGGTGCTCGGGTTCGTGCTCAACGTCTGGAGCGGGCTCCGATACACGCGGGTCTCGGCCGACATCCTCTTCGACATGCGGCTGGCGCTCTACCGACACCTGCAAGCGCTGTCGCCGCGCTTCTACGCGCGGACCCGGTTCGGCGACATCATGTCGCGGCTGAACACCGACATCGGCGAAATTCAGCGCGTGGCGGCCGAAGTGGTGCTGGCCTGGGTGGGCAACGTCCTGTTCCTGCTGGGCGCCGTCGGCATGCTCGCATACCTCGACATGCAGCTCTTCCTGGTCGGCATCGCCCTGCTGCCCCTCAGCCTGTGGGCGTTGGTGCACTACCGTCGTCGCCTCGAAGGACGCGTCGCCACCCTGCGCGATCGCAGCGCCGACATCGGCAGCTTCCTCATCGAGACCCTGCAGGGCGTCAAACTGGTCGTCACGTCCAACGCCCAGCCACGCGAGGTGGCGCGGTTCCGGGAACGCAACGCCCGCTTCATCGACGCACTGATGGCGATGCAATGGACCAGCTATCTGTCCGGCGGGTTGCCTGGAGCGGTGCTCTCTGGCGGCTCCGCGCTCGTGTTCTTGTACGGAGGGCTCCGCGTCATCGACGGCACGCTCACGCTGGGGACGCTCGTGGCGGTCATGGCCTACCAGATGCGGTTGTTCGGGCCGGTGCAGGCCCTGATGGGGCTCTATACAAGTCTGGCGACGGTGCGGGTCTCCCTACGGCGGGTCCATGAAATTCTGGATGTCGCGCCGGAAGTGGTCGAAAGCGCTACGCCCGTCTCTCTCTCCGCCGTGCGTGGCGAGATCCAGTTGGACGATGTCACCTTTTCGTTCGATCGCGGTGCGCCGGTGCTGGAGCATGTCAGCGTGTGGGTCGCGCCGGGCGAGTGCCTCGCGATCGTCGGACCGAGCGGCGGCGGCAAGAGTACCGTCGCGGACCTGTTGCTGCGTCTGGTCGACCCCGATGCGGGGTGCGTTCGGTTGGATGGACACGACCTTCGGACCTTGCGACTGGCGGAACTGCGGACCCACGTCGCGCTGGTCGACCAGGAGCCGTCGGTATTCCACGCCTCCGTCGCTGACAACATTCGCTATGGGCGGCCCGACGCCAGCGACTCGGCGCTGGAGGCGGCCGCGCACGCCGCCGGCCTCGACGCGTTCATCGCGACGTTGCCAGACGGCTTCGAGACCACGCTGGGGGAGCGAGGCGCCGCCTTCTCGGCCGGAGAGCGTCAACGCGTGGCGGTGGCCAGAGCGTTGCTCGCGGACCCGACCGTGCTCGTGCTCGACGAAGCGACCGCGGCGCTCGACCCCCAGTCAGAGCGGAAGGTCATCGACGGCTACGAGGCCGTCATGCGGGGGCGCACAACAATCCTCATCACCCACCGGGCCTCGGTGGCCAGCCGGGCCGACCGGGTCGTGGTGCTGGACGGCGCGCGGATTGTCGAAGAGGGAACGCCGGCCGACCTCTTGACACGATCGGGCCGGTTCGCCGAGCTCTTCGCCGTAGATGAGGATGGCTCCAGCGATCCGCCTCGGTCACTGACGGAAGCCGGACATCACCTGGCCGCCGAGGCGATCCCCGCGGCGCCGACGACCGGTCCGTCGGCGGCAAAGATCTCGCCATCGTCCGAGACGAACAGCGGGTGATGACCGACAGGCCGATTCGCGTGGCCGTGATTGACAGCGGCGTGAACGCCACCCACCCGCACATCGGTGGCGTGGCGGGAGGCGTCGCCATCGCGTCCGACGGCTCGACCCACCCTGACTATCTCGACCGGCTTGGACATGGGACCGCGGTGGCGGCCGCCATCAAGGAACGCGCGCCCGGGGCTGAGTTATTCTGCGTGAAGGTGTTTCACCGCGACCTCACCGCCACGATCGCGGCGCTCATCGCCGCCATCGACTGGTCCGCGGGCCAGCGGGCGGATCTGATCAACCTCAGCCTGGGCACGTCGAACCCCGACCACGCCGCCGGGTTGCGGGACGCCGTAGAGCGGGCCACTGACGCCGGTGCATTGCTGGTCGCGGCCGGCACGAGTGGCGGGGTGGACTACCTGCCCGGTAGTCTCACGGGCGTGGTCAGGGTCGAACTCGACTGGGCGTGTCCGCGGCTGGGGGCAACCGTGTCCGGGGAGGGCGCCGCGGCGGTGTGCGGCGCATCGGGTTACGCGAGACCGATGCCCGGTGTGTCGCCCGAGCGCAACTTGAAGGGGATCAGTTTCGCCGTCGCGAACACCACGGGTGTTCTCGCCCGAGAGCTGCGACCCGGTAGCCGAGCTACTGTGTTGACTGCTATCGAGGCCCTACGACGCGTGAGCACCGGGATCGAGCAACGCCCGTAGACAAGAGTCGCTGATCCCTCACCGGCGCAGCGGGCCGACTAGGGCTCTATTCGCAAGATAGCCTTTCGAAACTCCGAGACGCCGATGAGGCGGCGTTCAGCTTGGCGCGGCTGATTGGTCACGTTCGGTGGCGGCGGCGCGGCCCGCCCGACGTGCGGCGCGGCTCACGACGACGTTCCCGCGGGGAACGCCGTCGGCCGACTCGCTCACCGGTCTCAGCCGACGAGAACGGCCGGCATAGGACCGCTGGCGTCGCCCTGAGGAGACACCATGGATTGGTCCTAGTTCTTGCGCAGGAGCGCACCGAAAAGCTGTCAAGCGCTAAATGGAGAGGTGGTGTGATTAGGGTCCTGGTCGAGCATCGGCGCCGGGTGGAGACTGGTCCGCCTATTTTTCGAACGAGAGTGGCACCGACGATGTCTGACAAGCTCCGCTCGCCGGTCGCGTCCTCCAAGGGCCCCGCCCCCAGCTAAGAACAGACACGCCCAAGACGACCAGGGCGATGAGCCCCAGGAGCATGATGCCGTCACACTCGATGGGGACCCAGGCCCAGGTGGGCAGGCCCTTCTTCGCCGGTCCTGAACCGGGTGGGCCAGGTGCGCAGCAACCGAGGCGGCGGGAGGAGGGGTCGGAGAGCCTGGCAGGGGCGACGGCCCGGGGTCGGACCCCGTTATTTCTTTTCTCGAGGAATCGGCAAGAGGACCGACCTCACGGCCGGCCCTCATCAGCCCGCAATCGAACGCTAGTGGCCCTGTCGGGTCAACGGGATATCGAACGTGCCATTGACGGTGATGGTGAATGTATCGCCGACCAGGCTGTAGCTCAGCTCGTCAAGCCCGGCGACGTCGCCGTTGTTCTTGAAGCTCACGGAGTTGTCGCCGATTGCGGTCAGATTCATCACCTGAAAGCCGTCGTACCGCGGCTCCATGCCCGGGTTCCACTGTTTGAGACGCAGCACCAGGGAATTCCCCACTTCCTCGACGACAATGAACTCCATCATATTCATGGCCCCGTCACCATCCATCCCCCTCACCAGCGAGGCGATGGAACCACCTCTGGGCGGGGCCCAATTCTCTTCGAGACCATCGCTACTGTAGCGACCGGTCATCCAGGAGAGATCAGTGACCTTGGCCGACGGCCCCTGCGCGAGCGCGGGGACGGACACCAGGAGAGCAAGCACAGAGAGGATAAGCAGACGCCGCATGGCACTTCCCTTCAGAGTAGAGGAACGAGAAAACGAGTCCTTTACACGCCGGACAACAACGGCAACTCGCCGGTGCTGTCGCCGAATGACTCCACGTTGACACCGAACTTGTCCAAGAGACTCACCGACAGGTTCGCCAGCGGAGTGCCCTTCGGGTAGACGAGGTGGCGATTCCCCGCCAGCCCATTCTCTGGCCCGCCAATGACGACGACCGGCACGCTGTAGTTGTTGTGGGTGTTGCCGTCGCTCATGCCCTTGCCGTAGAGAACTACCGTGCTGTCCAGCAGCGTCCCATCGGCTTCCGGAATCGACTGCAGTTTGTTCAGGTAGTACGCAAGGGTTTCGACGTGATAGGTGTTCAGCTTCGAGAAGTCTTTCATCTTCTCCGGATTGTTGCCGTGGTGCGACATGGAATGGTGCGCCTCCGGCAAGCCAATCTCGTTGTAGGCACGATTGATGTTTTCGCGCGCCATCATGAACGTCGTGACCCGGGTCACGTCCGCCTGGAACGTCAAGACCTGCAGGTCGAACATCAGCTCGGCGTATTCCCTGAACGTGTCTGGCACCCCGACCGGACGTTCCGGGAGATCGAAGTCGCTGTTGGTCGACTCGGCCCGGGCGATGCGCTGTTCCACGTCGCGAATCGAGCCGAGATACTCGCCGAGCTTAGCCCGGTCCGACCCGCCCAGCTTGTTCGAGAGCGTCGCGATCTCCTGCGACAGGCCGTCGAGAATACTGCGGTCTTCCTTCACGCGCACCGCGCGCTCCTCAGCAGTGTCCCCACTGCCAAACAACCGCTCGAACACGAAGCGCGGGTTCGTTTCCGCCGGCAGCGGCATCGTGGGGCTCTTCCACGCCATTGAGTTCATATAGGCGCAGGCGTAACCGTGGTCGCAGGCGCCCACGACATCGTTCCGATCCACCGACACTTCCAACGACGACAGCTTTGAGTCGCGGCAGATGCGCTCGGCGATCAGTTGATCGACGGTGGTGCCGGCCTGCACATCCGCACCCTCGGTCTGCTTCGGATGCACCGAGCTCATGAACGCGGGAGCGGCGCGGGGGTGCTGACCGCCGGAGTCACCCTGGTCCGTCGCTGGGAAGTTGTCCAGGCCGGTGAAGACGAGCATCCGATCCCGGTAGGGCTCCAGCGGGGTCAGGGTCGGCGAGAGCTGGAATCCGACCCCCTCGGTGGGCGGCGTCCAATCGAACATGTTGGCACCATTCCCGACGTAGATCGCCGCGAACCGCGGCGTCCCCGGAGCCCGAGCCGACAGGGCCGGCACCATCGCATCGAGGAACGGTAAGGCCAGCGTGGCGCCCATGCCGCGAAGGAACGTCCGTCTCGGTAACGCCATCTTGGTGAGTACCATGAACAACAACCTTTCAGAGATTCTGCACCAGCAATTAGTTCGCGTACTCTTGCGCCATCCGCATTTGAAACGGAGCGCTGGCGACAATGCCTTGTATCAGCGAGGCAAAGGCGTAGTCGTCCCTCGCGGCGGCTCCCTTGATCTCCCGTACCACGGGCGCATCGGTCGCCTCCAACCCTCTCCCCAGCGCATAGGTCAGCAGTCGGTCAGTCACCGTGGTCAAGAAGTCATCCGAGTGACTCAACAACACCGCGCGAAGCTCGGCCGGGCCGGCGAAAGTCGTGCCATCGGGGAACTTGGCTGATGGGTCGATCGGCACACCGGACGGATAGATCTCCCTCCATTCGCCGATCGCGTCAAAGTTTTCAAGCGCGAAACCGAGCTGGTCCATCTGCGCGTGACAACTCGCGCAGACGGGGTTGGCCCGATGCGCCGCCATCTGCTCGCGGATCGGCAGCACCTTCCGCGGGTCTCGGACCTCTTCGAGGTCCGGTACGTCAGGCGGTGGCGGCGGTGGCGGGGCCCCGAGAATGTTGTCCAGAATCCACTTGCCGCGGATGACCGGCGAAGTCCGATTCGCTCGCGAGGTGCCGGTGAGAATAGAACCCTGCCCGAGCAGCCCGCGGCGAACGCTGTCGGCCGGAAGCGATACGCGTCTAAACCGCGCTCCGTGGACGCCCGGAATCCCGTAGTGAGTCGCCAGCCGCTCATTCAGGAACGTGTAGTCCGCATCCAGCAGGTCGAGGACACTCCGGTTTTCGCGAATGATGCTGTCGAAGAACAGCTGTGTCTCGCGCTCGAAGGCGTTCCGTAAACCGTCGTCGAAGTGAAACAATAACTCCGGGCTCGGTTGCAACGTCGCCACGTTGCGAATGTGCAGCCACTGACCGGCGAAGTTGTCGACCAGCGCCTGCGAACGCGGGTCCGCCAGCATGCGTCGCACCTGCTCTTGCAAGATCGAGGGTTCGCGTAGCGTCTCTTGCCCGGCCAAGTCGAGCAGTTCGTCGTCCGGGATGGTGCTCCAGAGAAAGAATGAGAGACGCGTGGCCAGTTCGAGATCCGAAATGCGATAGGGGGTCTCAGCCACGGCTGACGCCGGCTGCGCCTCGAACCGGAACAGGAAGTTCGGGCTGACGAGGATGCCGCGCACCGCCAGTTCGATACCGGACTCGAACCCGCCGGCGCGCGCACCGTCACGATACAACGACAGTGGGCCCTCGAGATCCGCATCAGTGACCGGGCGCCGATAGGCCCGCCGTGCCAGCGTCGCGATGATGGTCTTCGCGCAGGCCACGTCGTCTTCAGACGTCGGCGCGCAGACCAGCAATCGGCGACGACTGGGCGAGTCGCCTACGGACGCCGCGCCGGCCGGAGGACCGATAATGGTCACACTGGAGATCGCCGGCTCGCCGTTGCCGGCTCGGTACGGATCTCGACGCAGGTCCGGGTCGAACAGATCCTCGACGTAGGCCGAGGTCTTGGCCGCGAAGTACACCTCCACTTGATACGCACCAGCCTTGACCGGCACCTGGAATCGCAGGCTCTCCAAAATCGCGGCGATACGATCGTCTCCGCGCAGCCCCTCCAGGGCGGGTCCACCGACCGTACCGGTCCAGACCCTGACACCATCGAGACTCACGTCGAGCTGATGCGGCTCGGCCGTGACCCCCACGAACCCACCATCGACGCCGCCCTCTCTCGGCCGCATGTCGAAGCGATAGTCCCCGTCGACCGGGAAGTAGTAGCGAAACACTGTGCCGCCCCGCGACCCGAATGGCAGGTCGTCGCTAATACGGACACCCTGATCGCGATCGGTGGGCACCAAGATCGTCTCCGGTGGCGGCGACCCTCGTAGCCGTCCAAGCGCCATCTGACTGATCTTCGCGGCCGCGCTCAGATACCGCTCGGTCAAGGCCGACGACAGCGTCAGCGCGTCCGCATTGTTGTCGAATCCATAGGCGGCGTTGTCCGCCGGCAACAACGACGCATCAACGTCGACCGCGAGCAGGTCGCGCACCGCGTTGCGATACTCGGCGCGGTTCAGTCGATGCAGCGTGGGCCGACCCGGGTTGGGATGCTCCAGCGCCGCGCGGTCGAGCTGCGTCTCAAGCCATGTGGCCACGTCACTCGAGGAGGCGGCGTCCGGCCGCGGACGTCCGGCGGGGGGCATCGCGCCCGTCCGCAGCTTGCGGACGACCTGTTCCCACACGTCCGCACGCGCGGGCACCTGGGCCACGTCCAGGGTGTCGAGCGCGAGTCCGCCGATCTGAGCCCGTTCGTTGTGACACGCGAAGCAGTACTGCCGCAACACGGCCCGAACCTCCGGCTCGGCCACCTCGGCGGGCTTCTGGGCCATGCGACCGCGAGCCCGCGTTAGAGTAGGGCCTGCCGCCCCCACCCGCGCGTGAGCGAAGACGGCGGCGACGATACAGACGAAGCCGATGACCCGGGTCGATCGAGGGGCCGTCATTTCACCAGGATCTCCTCGGGAATCGCGGCCGCGCACGGAGCCGGGCACGGGATCTCCAGGGCACCCAGCGCCCGTAGCAGCACCGCGGTCTGCGGGTGCGCGGCGAACGAATTGCCGTACTCGACCCCGTCGGCAACCCGCAACGGCGTGCGTCCGTCTTTGGCGACCACGTCGAGCCGCGCGCCTCGATCGAACAGATACTGCACCACGCTGTTGGCGCCCCGATAGGCCGCCGCGTGCATGGCGGTCTCGCCGACATCGCTCACGAAGTTGACCTCAGCTCCGTGCTCTTCCACGAGCAGCCTGACCGCCTCGAGGACCTGGGCTTCGCTGGCACGGTCCTGGTTCGACGCCCAGGAAATACCGGCCGCCGCCATCAACGTGGTCGTATTGTCCACGGTGTTGATCGTCGGGTCGGCTCCATGCTCGAGCAATAAACGCATCACTTCGACATCGGCGGCCTTAGCCGCGAGCATCAACGCCGTCGCGCCCGTCATGTGCCGGCGATACCGGGCGCCAGACCATCGTGGCTCCTCCTGCGTGTTCCGCCCGTTGACGTCGGCGCCGTGCGCCAGCAACGACTCGATCACCCGCAACCGGTCGAGGTTCACGACGATGAACTGATCGCTAATGTGCCAGTTGGCCACGTGCACCGCGGCCTGCAACGGTTTCCCGAAGATATTGCCCCTCGGCACCGTCTCGGAATCGCGCTCGCTGTACCCGATTTTCCTGAACTCCAGCGGCATCGGCCGGGCCCGAACCCCCTGCACCGTCAGCCGAGTCGATCCTCCCTCGACGTTGGGGTCCGCGCCATCATCGAGCAGGAGGTCCACCAGGTCTTCGTGTCCGTTGATCACCGCCATGAGCAACGGACTCGCGCCATCAGGACGCTGCTCGTTCACGTCGGCCCCGGCCGCGAGCAGGGCCCGGACGGCGGAGAGGCTCCCCTTGCGCACGGCAAACATGAACGGCGTCGCGCCACTGTTCGAGTGCGCGCGGATGTCCGCACCCTGATCGATCAGGGCTTGGACAACGGGAACGTGCCCTTCGATCGCCGCCCACATGAGCGCGGATTGTCCGTTCCAGGTTTCTGTCGCGTTGATGTCGGCGCCGGCAACCAGAAGCCCGTGTACCGCATCGACGTGTCCGGAACGTGCCGCATGCATGAGCGGGGTCTCGCCGGCATTCACCGCGTGCCGCGGGTCGCTCGGATCAGCACCGGCGGCTACGAGCTGCTCGATGATCGCCGCGCTGCCGTTTTGCGACGCCAACCCGAGCGGCGTCACGCCATAGTTGTTCGGCCGGTTCACATGGGCCCCGGCCCCGATCAACAGCGCCGTCGTCTCCGCGTCGTTCACATACACGGCCCAGTGCAAGGCGGTCGCACCATCGCCCAGTGGCGCGTTGACATCGACCCGCGCCGCGAGCAGCGACCGCACGGCGGCAGTATCGCCCCGTCGCACCGCGTCGACCAGCGGCACGTCTTCCCCGGCGGCCCCGAGGCTGCTTCCCGCCAGGCCAAGACCGGCCACGATTACCGCCACCGCCGGCACACATCGCACTTGCATCATTGACGCCCTGTAGTGACTTCAAATCCTACTATGTCTCGGGCCGCGCAGGAGTGCGATAAGCTTCCCGGCGGCATCGGTCGAGCATGGCGCGGCGGAGAACTGTACGATGTACCGCGTTCGTATAGTTGAAGAGTGGAAGCTACCGACATGAGATTTAGGACCCTGTGCCATCTACTGATCGGGTGCACCCTGGCGACGGCGGAACAGCCGCTGCACGCCGTACAAACGGACCCGCTACAGGCAATGGTGCTGACCGGTCAGAACAACCACGGATGGCAGGTCCTCAGCGCCCACTACAAGAACATCCTGGAGGAAACGGGTCTGTTCGAGGTGGATGTGGTGACCAGTCCGCCGCCGGGCGGTGACATGACCGATTTCGCCCCTGACTTCAGCCGGTACGACGTCGTGGTGATCGAATACAACGGCGATGAGTGGCCGGCCACGGTCAAGCGGTCATTCGAACGTTATATGGAGCACGGCGGCGGCATGGTGTACGCGCATGCGGTGAACCACACGTTCACGGACTGGCCGGCCTTCAACGAGATGATGGGCATCGGCGGATGGGGTGGACGCGACGAGAGGGCTGGCCCCTACGTCAAATACCGGGACGGCAAGATGGTGCTCGACCACCGTCCCGGACACGCCGGAGAGTGCGTGGACGCCCACGCGTTCTCCGTCGTCACCCGCGACACGGCACATCCGATCATGCGCGGGCTTCCCTCTGCGTGGCTCCACGGAACCGACGAGCTCTACAGCAACCAACGGGGTCCGGCCAAGAATATGACCATCCTGGCCACCGCCTATTCAGACCCCGCTCGCGAAGCGCACTGGGGGGTCGAAACCCACGGCACCGGAGAACACGAGCCGATGATCTACACCATCGGATACGGGGAGGGTCGGGTGTTCGGCACCGCGATGGGCCACGTTGACGGCGGCGCGCCGGTCGATTCGGAGCCGTGGCCAGCCATCGACTGCGTGGGGTTCATCACGTTGATCCAGCGTGGGACCGAGTGGGCGGCGACAGGCGCGGTCACCCAGACCGTTCCGGACGCCTTTCCGACCGCGACCGAGGTCAGTCTCCGGTAGTGCGTGGACACGCTCGTGCCCCATCGAACCGACGCGTACCATGACGCATGGTCCTAGTCTCGGCCGTCGGCACACTGCCCCGCATCGGGCCCCAAGGGAGTTTTCAGATGACAGCCCATCGTGTCTTCGTGTCGCACACCATGTTCCTCTTTGCCGCCACGTTGCTAGTGTCTCTGGCCGCCAGCCCGGCCGCGGCCCAGACGCTGCGCACGGCCGATGGCCGGCCCGACCTGCAGGGGGTGTGGGACTTTCGCACCATGACCCCGCTCCAGCGCCCGAGTGACCTGGGCGAGAAGGCGTTCCTGACGGCCGAAGAGGCCGCGGCTCAAGAAGCCAGTGTGGCTGAACGCCGGGCGCGATTGCTCGAGCCGAGCGAGGTGCGCACCGAACCGCTACCGGCCGGTGGCGGTGGCCGCGCAATCGGTGGCTACAACGACTTCTGGCTCGACTACGGCACCACGATCGTGGGCAACCGCCGAACGTCACTGATCGTCGATCCGGCCGACGGGCGTCTGCCCGCGCTGACACCCGAGGGCGAGGCGCTACGACAGGTCGGCTCACTCATGGAGGACCTGCCGATCGAAGGACTCGTACGCGTCCGTAGCGCCGGGACCGGGTCCGACCACCCGGAAGACCGCGGGCTGGCCGAGCGCTGTCTGGTCGGATTCAACAGCGGACCGCCGATGATGCCGAGCGGCTACAACAACAACATGCAACTGTTCCAGACGCCGGGCGCGGTGGTCATCCTCAATGAGATGGTGCACGACGTCCGCATCATCCCGCTCGACGCACGGCCGCATCTTCCGGGCTCCGTCCGCCAGTGGGCCGGTAGCTCGGTGGGTCGCTGGGAGGGCGACACGCTCGTGGTCGAAACGACGAACATGACCGACAAGACGGCGAGCTTCGAACCATCGGCCACGACCGCGATCGGCACCGGTGTCACGATGACGTTGACGGAACGGTTCAGCCGACTGAACGAAGACACGCTGCTCTACGAGTACACCGTCGACGACCCGACCATTTTTGCCGGTCCGTTCACCGTCGCCGTCCCGATGCGCCGGTCCGACGAGCCGATGTTCGAATACGCGTGTCACGAGGGGAACTACGGCCTGCTGAATATCCTGATCGGAGCCCGGGTGACGGAGGCGGCCGCACGCTAGGTTTCCGGGCGAGGCGTTCGTCTGGCCAGGCGCAAGGAGGGCGCAGCCAGGCGGGCTGTGACCGACGCAGTAACGCCGCCAGACGGACGCCTCGCTCGGAAACCTAAAGCACCGCTGGGACCCGCACCAGCAGGTAGGTGATGTGTCCCCCCTCGGGCACCAGGTACCCGTGGGGCGTCGCGGCCGGGATGTGAAGCATGTCCCCAGCGGCTACGGGATACCGCGTCCCGCCGGCGATCCCTGAACCGAACGTCCCATCCCGATCGAGCATCTCGCCGCCGACCAGCAACTCCCCCGCCCCGCTCTTCACGAACACCAGGTCAATGATGTCATCGTGAATCTCTGGACGCCCGTCGGCGTCGCGATGGATGAACCGGAAGCGATGGGACCGTGTCGGACTCCCGAAATCGGCGAGCGTTTCGCGGGCGGACCGATCGGGTCGGATTCTCGTGGCCAGCGACGCGTCTCGACGCGCCAGATCGTCGGCGCCCCACCGCACGAAGCCGGGTGGTTGTAGGTCGAGAACAGGCGCGTCGTCAGGGATCACACCCCCGGCGAGCAGCGCGGGAATGCGCACGAGCACGTACGTGACGTAACCTTTCTCAGGCACCAGATAGCGGTGCGGGGTATCGGCCGGAATACGCAGAATGTCGCCTGGGCCAACGATGTGCCGCACACCGCCGGCGATGTCAGTGCCGGTGTATTCGCCATTCTCGCCGCCGGAACTGTCGACCAGATCGCCGCCCACGAGCAACGTGGCCGACCCGCTACCGATGTAGACGACATCGTCGATGTTCGCATGCTGCTCAGGCACGCCGTCCGCGTTCCGATGGATGAGTCGGAAGCGATGGGACCCACTAGGGTCACCGTATTCCGCGAGCGTCTCGCGGGCCGAATGATCGGGGCCCACACGCGCGGACAGGGCCGCGTGCCGCCCCCGCAGATCGGCCGCGGTCCACTTGACGAAACCAAGCTCCTCGGTCTGCAGGGCTGGGAGCGCGACCGCCGCCGCGAGAATGAACCGAAGTGACGTCGTCATGACCCGCTCCTTTGACGATTCAGTGTGCCCACGGATCGTAGTCTCCGAAGCTCCACACATACCGCTCGAGATCCTTGCAGGTGTGTCCGCGGCCGCCGTAGTCCTGGTCCTGGATGTCCAGCACCATCTTGGCCCCGGCCGCCTTGGCGCTCGCATAGTGGGCGTCGGCGTCTTCCACAATCACGTAGGCGCTCTGCGTGTTGGTGCCGGCCTCAGCCGGGGTGGAGACGAGGTCGTCGTAGCCGCCGCTGTGCGTGGACGCGCTTCCGGGCATGATCATGCTGTGGCCGAAGACCAACTGGGCGTGCGCGACGTTTCACCCTCGCCCGGCACGACGAGCTGCTTCTCGAAACCGCACGCGCGGCACAGCACTCGATCGCTTTCTGAGCATCCTTGTAGCGAAAACCGGGGATCAGAGTACAGGTCGTGTGTTTGGGTCTAGACATGGGTGCTTCTCCTAGTGTCCCGCGCGGACCATCGGGTACGGCCGAGCCCGGTTAACGGTATTGGACCGCCCAACTCAATGCAATGCGTGGTTGCACCACGGGCCGCACGCCCGAGTCGCTCACATTCGGGCCAATCCGTCGTCTCCCCTCCCGTGCCGGGGTAACATCCCGCACCTGACTTGTGGGTCACTCAGTTCCCGCATCCAGAATCGCGTCCAACGGAAGGAACAACCATGGCGGAAGAAGACGTCCAGGCAGCCACGCCGGAACCGGAGCTCGCGCCGTACCTGCTCGAATCCGCTCGTTCGAGCCGTTCGAAGTGCCGTACCTGCAGACGAAAAATTGACAAGGATACGCTACGGCTCGGGATTCTCCTCGAAGGCCCATTTGGCACGGGCTACCTGTGGCATCACCTCACCTGCGCCGCGCGGCGTCGACTCGAGGACGTCGAAGCCGCGTACGAGCAACAGGCGTTCGCCGATGGACTGCAGGTGCCCCCACTGGCCGAACTCCAGGCGCTCAAGGAGAAGGCGGAGCAAGCACGGGCGGAGCGTAAGGAGCTGCCATACATGGAACGCGCCCCGAGCGGGCGGTCGAAGTGCAAGAACTGCGGCAAGGCCATCGACCAGGACGCGCTGCGCGTGGTGCTGGCGCGGGAGGTCTCCTTCGGCAACCAGGTTCGAGCGACCCCAATCAACGTCCACCCCGAATGTGTCCACGCGGAACTCGAATCGGAGGACTGCATGACCGAGGTCGACGGCTTCGAGGCCCAGCTGCGCCAGAACAGCACGCTCGAATCGTCGGTCGTTGACGAAGCCGTGGCGGCCATTGGCGTGCTCGAAGGCTAGCCGTGTCTTCGCCTGGTCCGCGAGGCGCCCTGTGGACGGCGCTCACGGTCCTGCGGACCGGCATTGCGGTCCCTCTACGGGACGAGAGCGAGCCAACGGCGCATGTGCGTCTGGGGTTCCCCTTTTGAGCCCGAACCAACCTGGAGCTTGGTCCCGGACCTCACGCGGGCGCTGTGCGGGGTCCCCGCTGTACCCCACTCCGCGCCCGGCCGTCCGGGCTCGCCATCTCCTACTGTTCGCGCTCATGGCCGCGCCAGCGGCAGCCATCGCGCAGCCCCCAGTGACGGTAACCGGGCACGTCATCGACGGTGTCACCCAGGAGCCGCTGGCCGGGGTGCTGGTCGAAAGCAGCCACGACGTGGTGACCACCGAGCTGGGTGGCCGTTTCTCTATCGATGTCGGCGTGGCCGACACCACACTGCGATTTCAAGCCGACGGATACCTGGACACGGTCGCTCCCATCGACGGGCCGGAGCTGGAGGTTCGACTCTTCCCGAACGCGTTCGCCGAAACCGTGGAGGTGCTCTCGGGAACCGACCCGCAGGAGCGACCCTCATCGACCCCGGTCACCCCGGCCGACGTCTTTCGAGCGCCCGGCAGCATCGACAACGTCTTCCGGACACTCGACACCCTGCCTGGGATTGCATCCACCGACGACTTCGGCAGCCGGCTCGCGGTGCGCGGCGGCACCCCTGACCAGAACCTGACGGTGATGGACGGCGTCGAGGTGCACAACCCGTATCGTCTCTTTGGCATAGCCAGCGCGTTCAACCCCGAAACGGTCGAAAATTTCCAGCTGAGCGCCGGCGGATTCGGCGCGGCGTATGGCGATCGATTGTCGTCGCTACTGATCGTCGAGAACCGCCCTGGCGACGACGAGTTCGGGGGGGCTGGCGCGTTGAGCGTGACGGATGCCAACGTCGTGCTGGAAGGGGCGACGCCCGTTGGAGACAACGGCACCTGGCTCTTCAGCGCCCGGCGCACGTACTACGACCTGGTCGTGGGGCGTCTGCAAGATCAGACGTTCCCGTCGTTCGCGGACCTCCAGCTGCAAGCGGGATGGGAGTTCGGCACGGGACATCGGCTGACACTCACGGGACTGCGCAGTATCGAAGACGCCAACTTGAACTTCGACGTCAACCGGGAGGGCGAGCGGGCCGCGCTGGGGTCGGACGTGACCAATGGACTGGCGTCGGCCCGTCTCGATGCCATCCTCGGCGAGCGGGCCACGTCGACGACCATCGTGTCGTGGTATCGCAACCGGGAGCAGTTCAACTTCAACGGTCAGGTGCGCGCCGACGCGAGGCGCTCGAACACCCCGGACAGCGACCTCGCATTCGGACTCAACACCATCCTCTTCGACCGGTCGTTCGACGTTCGTGACGTCTCGATGCGACAGGAACTCGGTATTCAGGTATCACCCCGACACCTCCTCGGCGCCGGCATCGAGCTGCATTACCTCGAAACGGGTGTCGGCTTCACCATCGTGGGGGATCGGAACCAGACCCAGGCGAACGGCTCGAGCATTCGGGGAGGCGCGGGCCTGCCCGACAACCTGCAGTCCGCGCTGCGTGGCACGCGGGGCGGACTCTGGCTACAGGACACCTACACCCCGTCCCCCCGAGTATCGTTCGAACCAGGTCTGCGGGTGGACTGGAGCACCATCAACGGCGGCACCACACTGTCACCCCGCATCGCGGCGAGCTACGCGGTGGGCCGTGGCGCGCGCGTGCGCGTGGCCGGCGGGTTGTACACACAGAGCCCCGGCTACGAAAAACTCACCCAGTCGGACTACTTCCTCGATCTGTCGAGTCCGCGTGAGCAAGGTCTGCGGCACGAGCGGGCGACACACGTCGTAATCGGCCTCGAGCAGGCATTGGCTAGCGCGTTGACGGCGCGGGTCGAGGGCTACTACAAGCGCTTCGACGATCTGCTCCTGGGCCGCCTCGAGAACGAGCCTGAGCGACTCGAGCGGGTGGCGCAGTACGACTTTCCAGAGCCCCTGAGCGCGAGTGTACCCACCGCACCGCTGATTCTGAGCGCCCCCTCGAATGACGCCGGGGGCACAGCCTACGGACTCGACGTGTTCCTTAGTCACACCGACGCGGCGGCGCGGCTCACAGGGTGGCTCTCCTACGCGTGGGGTCGGGCGAATCGCGAGAGCTACGGCCGGCGGTACGCGTTCGAATACGACCGACGCCACGCGTTCAACGCGGTGGGTCGCTATCGGCTCACCCGGCGGTGGGACGTGGCAGCGACGGCCCGACTCGCCAGCGGTTTCCCGCACACGGCCCCGGTCGGGGTGCGAATCTCGGCCATCGAGGATGATCGAGGCCGACTGGTGCCGGAGACGGACTCAACCGGCGCATTCATCTACACGGTCGACTACGGCAGCGTGGACAACCTCAACGAAGCAAGGCTGCCCTACTATGCCCGTCTCGATGTCAGAGCGACGTATCGGCGAGCCCGGTGGTCGCTCTACGTCGAGGTGCTCAACCTGCTCGGTCGGGACAACGCGATCAGCCTGGACCCGCGGCTTAGGCACGACCCGGACTCGACAATGCCCCGAGTCTCGGAAGTGCCGTCTGAAGGTTTCCCGCGTATTCCAACGTTTGGTCTGCGCGTGCGGTTTTAGGACTCAGACGGGGCTGCGCCCCGAACCCCACGCGGCCACCTGTTTCGTTGCACAGCGGTCCTGCGAGTGGTCTCCTATCCGTCGCGCAACGCCTCGGTCGGGTCGACCCGCAGGCCGCGACGGGCCGGTCCGGCCGCCGCCAGCAACCCGACGACGATCATGAAGACGGCGGTCATCGAAACGATCCCGTGGATACTCCCGTGACGCATGTCCTCGATCCCCGTCGACAGGAAGCGGTTGAGCGGAACCCCCAAGAGGATGCCGACCGCTGCGCCGGCCCCGACCTGGCGCAACGCCTCCCGGAAGATACCGGCCAGCAAGCGTCTGGGTTGTGCGCCCAAGGCCGACCGAATGCCGATCTCACGTGTACGGCGGTTGACGCTGAACGACATCAACGCGTGAGGCCAACTGATACACGCCACGCGCCGATGTGACCGCGTATCCGTCCGCTACCAGTGCCCGATTGCCTAGACCGGCCTCGGGGCGAGACAGGCCGGTCACGCGCGCCAGTTCGCCAGGAATCGTCAGACCGGCTCCAGCCAGAAAGCATCGAGCGATTTCCCGGACCGCGTTGTCTCGGCGGACTCGCCGAGTGAGCAATGCAGGAAACCGCCCGATGCCCAGCGTCCAGATGTAGGTGAACCTCGGTTGGTAGACGACCTCGCTGGGGACGACGAGCATCACCGCCTGGAGCTCATCGATGGCTCGGGTAAACGCCCGTCGCTCGGTCACCCCCGATTCGCTCCGCAGATCGGCGGTGGCGAGCTCCCACTCGTGGCGCAAGACGCGCAGGACCCGACTGGCGTTCTGGCTCAGGCGCCGCGTCTCTTCGGACTTGCGGATACCCCACACCGCATGAAAGTAGGGGATCATGCGCGGCGCGAGGAACATCGCCTTGCCGCGCGACAGCTTGGCGTAATACGTCTTACCGCGCCGCACGAGCTGGTCCTTCAACTGCCAGGTGAGCGACGCCTCGGGGTCTTTCTGAACGTTGCGCGGCATGACGGCGTCGCGGCGTCCACACACCGCAACATAGAGCGATGCACCGGAACGGCGTGCGTCAGTGAGGCAGGCGGCGAACCCGTTGCGCTCAACGAACTGTTCCGCGTCGAGGGGGGTCTCGACCTGGAGGCTCCCTTCCCGCTGCCAATGTTCGTCGCGGTAATCTTCGACGTCCGGTGGAATGTGCGGACGAGGTCTCATGCGGCTGAACTCAGGCGTGAGGCTTGTCAGTCAGCGTCCACGCAGGCGACGTTCGCCGAGGCGTCATGCGACCTCCACGATTGAATCGTAGGATACCGCGCCCACGCCATTCTTCCGCAACTCCTAGGGGACGCGCACCACGCCCCATCCGCGCGATATGATTGCCGGCATATCGGAGGCACCATGAACAGATTCGCGCCAATTCTCGTCGCCGCCACCACCCTCGCACTGTTGCTGCCTGGAAACGCGGTCGCGCAGATCGCAGAGTTCGATCTGGAGGTTATCGAATCGCCCGCGCTCGAGGGACGGCATTTCGGCGCGGCCGGTCAATATGAGCTGTTGCGGGGCATCGTCACCGGGGCGATCGACCCGGACGACCCGCGCCACCGGAACATCGTGAATCTCGACCGAGCGGCTCGGAACGACACCGGGCACGTCGAGTACCGCGCCACCGTCGAAATCTACCGACCGGTCGATATGACCCGGTGGAACCGCGGGATTTACCACACCGTGTCGAACCGGGGCCGATCCGGCGCGGCCGAGGTCGCGCTCCTCGAACTGGGCTTCGCATTCGTGCAGGTGGGCTGGCAGGGTGACCTCACCTCCAGCGAATCGAACATCGTCGCCTATCTCCCTACCGCCACGCAGGCGGACGGATCGCCGATCGTCGGCCCGGCGCTCGAGGAATTCATCTTTGATGACACCGAGCGTGTGTCCCGTCGGCGCTTGACCTATCCCGTCGCGTCACTCGGATCGCGCGGCGGGATGATCTCGATTAGGACGAGTCAGAACGCGCGGCGCCAGACACCGGAGGATTTGGATTGGGTTTTTGTCAGCCCTACCGAAGTCGAGATTACGCGACCGGCCGGGTTCGATGGCGGCGCGATCTACGAGTTCATCTACGAAGCCAAGGACCCGATCGTGATGGGTCTGGGATTCGCCGCGATGCGCGACGCCATCTCGTTCCTGCGCTACGAAGACACGGATACCGCCGGGCACGCGAATCCACTCGCCACCCCAGGCCTGCCCCGCACGGCGATCTCCCTCGGCGTGTCGCAGAGCGGTCGAATGTTGCGGGACTTTCTGTATCAGGGCTTCAACGAAGACGTGGCTGCCCGGATTGTCTTCGATGGCATGCACCCGAACATCGCGGGGTCACGCAAGAGCTTCACGAACTATCAGTTCTCTCAGCCGGGTCGCTGGCAGAAGCAACATGAGGACCACAACTACCCCGGCGACCAGTTCCCCTTTACCTATGCCACGTTGACGGATCCGATCAGCGGCCGCACGGACGGGCTGCTCGAGCGATGCCGCGTGTCGGACACCTGTCCGAAGATCATCCACAGCGACGGCGAGGCGGAACTCTGGCAAGCGCGCGCGTCCCTGGTCGTGACCGACTCGCGTGGCCAGCACATCGAACAGCCGGACAACGTGCGGGTGTATCTGATTGCGGGTGTCCGACACGGTGGTGGTCCCGGCGTGCACGCGGCGACGCCGACGCAGGGCATCTGTCAAAACCTGAACAATCCGCTGGCGCTGAGTCAGACCCGCGCGGCGCTGAGTATCGCGCTGCAGGAGTGGGTGGCGCAGGATATCGAGCCGCCGGCGAGTCGGTTCCCCACCGTTGCGAACGGCGGACTTGTCACCGCCACCCGCGTCGGCTTTCCGGACATTCCGGGGGTGACATACTCGGGATCGTACAACCCGCTGTCGCTGGCGGACCATCGATCGATGCCGCCGATGCAGGGCGCCCCCTACACCGTGCTCGTGGCACAAACCGATACCGACGGCAACATGACCGGCGGCGTGCGGCATCCCAATCTCGCCGCGCCAATCGGCACGCATACGGGGTGGAACCTGCGGCGTCAGGGCTTCGCCGCGGGCCAGCAGTGTGGAGGCGCAGGGTCGTACATTCCATTCGCCGCCACGCGCAGCGCGCGCGAGTCGGCTGGCGACCCGCGGGCGTCGATCGAGGAACGGTATCCGAATCACGCCGCCTATGTGCGCGCGATCTCTGACGCGGCTGACGCATTGGTACGCGACCGGCTGCTGCTCCAGAACGACGCGGACGAGATCGTCGCGCTGGCGCGAGGCAGCCGAGGCAAGACGAACTAGTGCCCGTGGCCGACGCCGCCTCTGTTTCGAATCGCGGGCCTCAGCAGTACGACCATTTCGCCGACATCTACGGCGTTTGGACCGAGACCGCCTCATCGACGCGTGCCAATCTGCCGTTCTACGTCGATGCCTACTTGGCCGCCCAGGGACCAGTCGTGGAATTGGGCGTGGGTGACGGGCGTATCGCGGTTCGGGCGGCGACACGTGGCTGCCGGGTGATCGGCGTAGACACATCCACCGCCATGCTGGATCTGTGCCGGGCGCGCGCGACACGGGCCCGTGTCACGGACTGCGTCGACCTGCGGCAGGCCGATTTCCGCGACTTCACGCTGACGGAACCGGCCGGTCTCATTGCGCTCCCGTACCACAGCATCGGGCACCTGACCACACTCGACGACAAACGCCGCGCACTCCACCAGGTGTTCGCACAACTTCGACCGGGCGGACGGTTCATCTTCGATGATTTCCTCATGACCCCCGCGCTCATCACGCACATGCGGCAGGTGCAACTTCGAGCCATGTATCCGTCGTCATCATCATCCCCTACCCCGTCGCCGGGCGCATCCACCTCGCGCTCACCGGAACAGGACACCCTGCTGTGGGTCACCTCTCTGGTGAACGAATCGTCCCAAACGCTCACCGTCGTCACTTGGGAGGATCTCCTGCACCCCGACGGGCGTCTCGACACGCGGCGCTATCGCCGCCTGAGTCTGAGCTGGCTGCTCCCGACCCAGGCGCGACAATTGCTCGACGACGCCGGATTCGAGGTTGAAGCCTGTTTCGGCGACTTTCAGCGCACGCCCTTCGCTGAAACCACCGCGGTGGAGCAGGTCTGGATCGCCCGCAAGCCCTCAACAGACAGCGCAAACGTGAGGACCGCGACGTGACGATCGGAACGACGGGGCTCAAGAATCTGCGGGTCGACTGCGTGGTCGGCGTCTACGACTACGAGCGCGCGGCAGCCCAGCCGGTGCTGTTCGACATCGAGTTGGACTACGATTTCGCAGCCGCGGCCGGCTCCGACGCCATCGGCGACGCCATCGACTACGACCGCGCCGCCACCGCCGTCACCACGCTGGTCCAGGAGCGCCAGTTCGCGCTGCTGGAGAGCATGGCGGAAGCGGTCGCGGCGCGCTTGCTGGACGAGATGCCACCGGTACAGATCGTGCGTCTGGAGATCAGAAAGCCGCAGGCGGTGCCGGCCGCCGCTGGTGCGTTCGTACGGGTGGAGCGCACACGCGTATGAGTGTGTCCGGCGACGGACCGGTGGCGGTGGTGACCGGCGGAGCCCGGCGACTCGGTCGCCATCTGTGCTCGACGCTGGCCGCACGCGGCTTCGACCTCGTCGTGCTTTATCGCACGGCGGAGGCGGACGCCCAGTCACTGACGGCAGCGATCGAAGCACGCGGTCGCCACGCCCGAGCCCTACCGGTGGATGTTGCCCTCGAGGCGGACGTGGCGTCGGTGTTTCGCGACATCCGAGCCACCGAGGGCCGCCTCGATCTCCTGGTCAACAACGTCGGCAACTACAACCCGCAGCATGTGACCAAGCTCGACCCGGCCGCGTGGGATGCGACCCTCGCCGCCAATCTATCGGGTGCCTTCTACTGCTGCTATCACGCGCTTCCGTTCATGTCTGACAATGGGAACATCATCAATGTCGGCATGGCCGGCTTGGAGGGGATCCGCGCCAATGTCCACGGCACCGACTACTACGTCAGCAAGACCGGTCTGCTCGTGCTGACGCGCGCGCTGGCGGCGGCGCACGCCGACCGTCGGATCCGCGTGAACATGGTGTCGCCGGGACAACTCGACAACTCCATCGATCTCCCGCCACCGGACAAGATCGGCCGGACCGTGCCGCTGGGCCGGGCCGGGCATCTCGACGATGTCACCCAGGCCGTCGAATATCTGCTCGACGCCAGTTACGTCACCGGCGTCAACATCGACATCTCAGGCGGCTACCGGCTCTAGTGGCGTCGAACCGTGCGTCTCAGCGGACAGTCCCTGGCCACCTCCGCGACATCCCTGCGCCCACTCTGGGATCGGGCGGCCGAGTGGGAGTGCCGTCTCCGCATGGTGGCCGGAGCTCGGCAGTTCCTGTATCTATCGACCTACTACCTGGAGTACGACGCGTACGGCGCCGAACTGGTCACAGCCCTGGTCGAGGCGCAGCGACGCGGGGTGGCGGTGCACCTGCTGGTCGATCGCTTTGGTCAGACACTTGGCGGCGTGCTGATGAGAGAGGACGTCAAGGCGACGCTTGCCGCCCGACTCGACGACCTGCTCGCGGCTGGAGCGACGGTCGAGTTCTACGCGCCGAGACACTACCTGCAGCGGCAACTGGGCGGCGGCCAGCATGTCAAGATTCAGGTCTCCGAGGCGGGTGAGGCCCTGTTCGGGAGCAGCAACATCACCGCCTCGAGTTTCGAGCGCTGGCACGAATACTCCGTCGCGGTGCGCGGACCAATCGTGTCCACGCTGTTGGCCAGTTACGACGAAATTGGCGGCACGGTGGACGACGCCCACCTGCGGCACCTGGAGGAGAACCCAGCCGTTCAGCCGGCGGACATCGCGCGCGACGTCGACCTCGAATACTGGTTCTGCAACCCCAACCTGCACCAGGGCCGGCGAGGGCCACTGTGGTGGCGCGGACGTAATGTGGTGACCGACCGCCTGGTGGACTTGGTGGACAGCGCCCGCGAGCGACTCCAGATCACCGCGTTCTACTTCAAGCCGATTCCGGTGCTCATGGACGCGGTGCTCCGAGCCGCCCGCCGAGGGGTGCGGGTGGAGGTGTACCATTCGCATCGGGAGGCGCTCGACGCCACCGATCTGGCGTGGATCGCGGCGGCGGCGAGCTACGACCGGCTGCTGGCCTCGGGCGTGCGCATCTATGAGCATCGGTGCGGCGAGCACTCGAAAATCGTGCTCGTGGACGCTGGCCCGGTCGCCTTCGGCAGCTACAACTTCGAGGACGCTGCGCACGACCGGTTGGCGGAGGCGATGCTGGCCACACCCGACCCGGGTGTCGTGGCCCACGCGTCATCGATTTTCGACGAGCTGCGTGAGGACCCGAACAACATTCCGGTCACGCACGAGTTTCGAGGCCAACTCTCCCGATCGCTGCGGTGGCGACTGGCGCTGATGGGCCGTTTCAAGCGATGGATGTAGTCGAGAGGACACCGGCGTGACGCCCGAGGATCTGCGGTTCACGGAAATCGAGCACAAGTTCCTGGTCGACGACCAGTTCGACCTGGCCGTCTTCGACACGACCTTGCGCGACCTGGGCCCTGAGAAGACCACATCAATACAGGTTCGCGACCGCTACTACCTGACCGCGGGCGGGCAAGCCGGAGGATTTCTCATCCGGCATCGTTTCGACCCCGAGTTGCACCACCTGACGCTGAAGGCCGTGGGACCGGACACCGAGGCGCGCTCAGAGATCAACCTCGACCTCGGCCACCATGCCGGCGACCAGCAGGCCGCGGTCGACGCGTTTCTCGACCGGCTTGGGGTTGAGTGGCGTGGCACGCTCCAGAAGGACCTGCGTGTATGGCAATTCGCGGATATCGAAGTCGTCCACTACTGCGCCACGACCGAGACCCGGGCCATCCGATGTGTGGAGTTCGAAGCGACCCACAAACCCTCGCTTACCGACGCGCTCGACGTCGTGCACCGGTATGAGCGTGCGACCGGGTTTGACGAGCGGGATCGGTCGCGCCTGTCACTTCCGCAAATGCTCTTTCCGGAAATCGCGGTGGCGTTCGGGGACTAACGCGAGCGACCGGCAACCGGGTCGCGTCAGGGCAGCTTGAAGACGAACAGCGTGTTGCCGCGACCCGGCTGCTGGATCTCCGGCGTAAGTCCGCGGAAATTGATACCGCCACCGGCCGCAATGGCGAGGTATTGCACGCCGTCGTGCATGTAGGAGACCGGAAATCCGCCCGCGCTCGAGTTGAGAATCTGCTCCCACAGGATGTCGCCACTGCGGGCGTCGAAGGCGCGAAACCGCCGGGCGTCATCGGTCACGAACACCAGACCGCCACCGGTGGTCAGCACCGAACCACCCATGCCGGCCCGCTGCCGATACACCCAGAGCGGCTGGCCGGTGGTCAGGTCCATGGCCGTGAACTGACCGATTTCGCCGTCGATGTCCGGGGCCGGTGCCTGCGCGATCCGGGCCGACCCGTGGTGGGCGCCAGGCCGGTCACGGAACTGATTGAGCGTCAGGTCCATGCAAACGTTGTTGGTCGGCGCGTACAGCGCGTTCGTTCCAGGGTGGTAGGCGGTCGCCTGCCAGTTGATACCACCCAAGGCGCTCGGGCAGACGAACACGGGCTTCCCCACCTCCGGGAACTTCAACGCTGAATTGAGAATGACCCGGCGGCTCTCGGCGTCGATATCCACCACGACGTTCTGATGGTTGGTGGGCTCGGCCCACAGGAACGCACCGGTCGCGGCGTCTAGGGCCCAGACGATGCCGGTCTTGCCCGGGATGCCGGTCACGATCTTGCGGCGCCCGCCCGGCGTGATCGAGCTGTTCTTCCACTGAACCGCGGCGTCCGGCGAGACCTCTGTCTCGACCACTAACCGGGCGTAGGGATGGTCGAGATCCCACTCGTCATTGGGAATGTGTTGAAAATACCAGACGATGTCTCCCGTGTCGGCATTCAACGCCAGCGTGGAATTCGTATAGAGGACGTCGCCGTCTCCGGTTCCGCGCTGGACGGAGCCCCATGGAATCGGCACCCCCACTCCGGTATAGATCAGGTTCAACTCCGGGTCGTAGCTCGGTGAGTTCCACGCGGAGCCGCCGCGACGGTCCTCGTCCGGCACGTCACCCCAGCTGTCGTAACCAAACTCGCCCCGGCCAGGGATGGTGTAGGTGCGCCACGCCTCCTCACCCGTGTCGACGTCGTGGGCCGACACCCAGCAGCGGGTGTTGAGGTGATAGCAGCCCGACATGCCAGCGACGACGCGCCCTTTGATCACCATCGGGCCGCCGGAGTAGTGCTGGCCGATGGTCCAGTCGCCGACCTCCACGTCCCACGCGACGTCGCCCGTACGCGCATCCAGGGCGACCAGATGGGCATCGTGAGTCGCGATAAACAACTTGTCTTGATAGAGAGCACCGTTGCGGTTCGCACACGACAACCTCGCCGCGTGGTCGACGCGCTCGCGGCGATACTGCCAAATGCGGGACCCGTCACGCACGTCGAGCGCCTCGACGAAGTCGCATGCCTGCACCAGGAACATCATCCCGTCGTGCACCAGCGGGGTCGTTTCCTGAAGACCTTCGCCCATTGTCCAGGCCCAGGCGAGACGGAGGGTGCCGACATTGGATGTGTTGATCTGGTCGAGTGGACTGTGGCCCCAGTGGCCGTAGGTCCGCCGCCACATGGGCCAGTCGCCGGGTGCCGGATCGACGAGCATTTCGTCGGTCACCGGCGTGTAGCTGTCGGCGACCGACTGCGCCGACACGACAGACCCGGCGACCACGACGAGGCACAAGACACCAATCACCCACCGGCACGCTATTCGCATTGCTCTCTCCCTGGACCAGCGCCCACCCGAAGACCGTATCCGCCCCACCTGGACGGGAAACAAGAACGGTTAACTTTTGCCGCAAGCAAGGCAACATAAATGCTGCGTAATACGCAAACGCGCCCGATTCCATGAGAACGCAACTCGTCGATGGCTGCTTCAAAAGACTGCTTTCACGTCATTCAACCGTTGACAGAATTGGCACAGAAGCCTCTAATGCGGGAACTCAGCGCTCGACAACCCAAGCAATAACAGCACAGGAGATCGCGTTATGAACGTCAAGGCTACGATCGCAGAACTTATAGGCACCTTCATCCTTGTTTTCATTGGAACAGCCACGGCCGTTCTGGCTGGCTCAACACTACTCGGCGAGAGTGGCATGCCCATTCTAGCGATTGCCTTCGCGTTCGGCTTTACCCTGATGGTGCTGGTTTACACGATCGGACCAATTTCGGGCTGTCACATCAATCCGGCCGTGACGATTGCGATGCTCATCGCCAAGAAGATTTCAGTTAAAGATGCTGTCCCCTACATGGTTGCACAAGTCATTGGCGGCATTTTGGCCAGCGTGGTTCTGCGGGCGCTGTTAACAGGCATCCAGACCTACAGCGTCGGACAACATGGGCTCGGCGCCAACGGCATCGCACTCGGCGACCTCATGACACCTGGATCGATGCTCGGTTTCGAAATCGTGCTGACAGCCCTCTTCCTTTACGTCATCTTCAACGCCACATCGTCCAAGGCAACCCCCGGCGCAGCCGGCCTGGCCATCGGCGGATTTCTGTTTGTGGCCCATTTGATCGGCGTACCGCTGGGCGACTCGTCATTGAACCCAGCCCGTAGCATTGGCCCAGCTCTACTGCAGGGCGGTGCAGCCGTCAGCGAGCTTTGGATCTTCGTCGTTGGCCCAATCGTTGGCGCCGTGATTGGCGCCTTGCTCTACAAGCTGACCGCTGACGAATAGAGTTCGCCGAAAGGCAATTCCCCAAAACGCTGAGCCACAAACGGCAGACGCGATGCCCCGCTGGCAACAGCTGTTGCGAATCATGGTTACAGGGCACTAGAACCGGAACAGCCGATTGAGTCGGGGCCCCGCGGCGCTCGTCGACTGCGCCGCGCCGGCGGTGGCAGCACCAGCATGACGCCGATTACTCCACACCCGAGGAGATCGTTCGACGGCTCATCTGACTCTCTCCGGCCACGTCAATGTCGCCTCGAATTTATTGCGTGCCGGCCTCGGTATTACTGCCCTCCGTCCGAGGTCGAGGCAGCGGACACCTCATACGGATACCCGGGCGGCCCGTAGGTGTAATACGCCGCCAGCGAGTCGATTTTGTCCATATCCGGGTACAGCACGCCGAAGGCGGGGGCCTCCCTGCTTCCGCGTGGCGAGTACCACACGGCGCCCTCACGGGTAACCTGGATCTTGGGTGAATCCGCGTGCCGCTGCGGCTTCGGGTAGAACGTGAACGCTTCGGTGCCCGGATCGAACCTCCAGAGTGAAGCGCCGTGCTCTCCGTCGGTGCGCTGCCCGACGTCGGCGGCCCAGATGTGACCCTCGGGATCGGCGGCGACATCATAGGGCTCGGCATTCTGGTGCGGGATGGTCCACTCCGTCATCTTGCCGGTGGCCTGGTCCAGCTTGACGAGTTTGCCGGACCGCTTCCCCGCCGAGTAGATGCCCCACCAGATGTTGTTCTCGTAGTCCACGTTCAGCCGTCGGGTATGGGCCGGGTAGGTGGGGGCCGTGAACTCGGTCCACGAGTTGTTGGACGTATCGAACTTCACGATCTTGCCGCCGCTCCAGAGCGCGATCCAGATGTTGTCGGCGCGGTCGGCCACCACGCCGTAGGGAACGGCGTGCGGCGTCGGAATCCGAAACACCGACACCTCGCCCGTGGCCCGGTCCCACTTGCTCAGGGCGCCGCCCATGATCCACCCCACGTAGATGTTGCCCTTCGAGTCCATGGCCAACGACTGGAGGAACTTGGTCGGGTTACGTACCATATTGTCCGGGTCCATCGGGATCTGGCGCTCAAACTTCTCCGTCTCCGGGTTGAACCCCAGGAGACGCTTTTCCTTGTCTCCCGTCCGACCCCGATGCTCAGGCAGCCAGATCATCCCGGTCGGATCGATGAGGATTTCGTGGTTCCCGTTGCGCGGATCGGGGTAGAGATACTCCTTTTGCTCACCCGTGCGGGGATCGAGCTTGACCAGGCGATGCGGGATGCCGCGGTCGACGAGCCAGACATTGCCATCCGCATCGAACCGGGGATCTTGCCCGTAGCGGCTGACTCCGTCCCTGGCCCACCGCGGATCGTTGTTCCCCTCTCCCGGACCGTCCGTGGGCAGGTAGTACTCGATATACATGGCCTTGGCGAGGGCCTCCTCATCGATCGGCGTCTGCTGGTCGATACGAACGCGGCGGGGCTTGCTGTCGGGTCCGAAGTGCTCGACCAGATACGCCAGCAGGTCGTCACGGTCTTGCCGCCCGAAGCGGAAATTCGACGCCCGGAACGAGAGCATCCCCTGGCCGTATCGGGTTGGATCCTCCTCGCCGAGTGTGCTGCCGACCATATGGTCGATGCGAGACATCCACTGCCGCTCGGTGCTCGGCCGCGTCGCAAAGAAGTTTTCGCCGTGGCACACCATGCACACCTGCTCGGCGACCTCCCGGCCGGGACCCGGCGGATAGATCTCGTCGTAGCTGGCGTATTCGAACGACCCCGCGGCACCGCTCTCCATAGCGGTCCGTCCGGCCGGAATGACCAGCGAGGGCGCATCGCCCTCGAGCGCTCGCATCGCGAGACTCACCTCCGGGGAGTCCCCCGCCGCGACCACGACGGTCTGCACGTCCGACTCGAGATGCTTGGTGCTGGCGCTGACCTCGTAGTTGCCGGGAAACAGGGCCACGGCGCGAAAGCGTCCGCCAGCCGTGTACACCATGTACACAACCCCCCGGTCGAGATTGCGAAGGTAGACCTGTGCCGCCTGGAACGGCTGCGAGGCGGTGACCGTCCCCGTCAACGTGGCCGTCCCCGGCACGGCGGCCTGCAGACTGGATCCTGTGAGCACCGTCAGGCTGAGGCCCACCGCAAGCAGCCAGGGCGTGTACCGGATCGCGAGCTTCCCTCTTGAACGGATCATTGTCGACTCCATGGATGATGGCCACGCAACGTCATGCTGAGAATGCCCACGTCGGGGCGCCAGGTCAAGTGTCGGACCTCGTTCAACGGCATTCTTGCAGAAGACCGGTTGCCTCCGCGACCGCCGAAACGCCACCATGTCGAGCCGGTGCACCTCGGTGCCGGGCTGGTCGGTATAATCGACCAACCCAGTCAGCCGCCGTCGGGAGGGAGCAGCGTAGGAGTCCATCCCCCACGCGTGGACACGAAATCGATAGTGACTTCAGGTGATGCCACGATACGACGCGCGGCGATCGGTCTACTCGTACTCGGGACACCGCTCTTGGTGACGTCCTGCGCCGCGCCCGCGGCCCCGGACGACGTCACAGAGCCCGGGGTCCTCACCGTCGACGGGGGACAGATAGCGGGCGCGCCGTCTCCGCTCGGGGCAGCCTGATTTTCGCAGGCCGGGTGGCGCGGATGGAACCGCGGCAGGCCGAGGAGATGGGAATCATGAAGACAACGACCGCCGCCTGCGCGCTGGCCGCCTACGTCGTCGCGACCGGCGCGGCCGCCACCGTCATTGGGGCCGTCGTGCCGCTGGACACCCGTGGCGTCCAACCGGGACCGGTGACGGTGCTCGAAACCGAAGACACCGTGGTGGTCGCCTGGTCGGATGAAACCGGTCAACCCTGGCGCGCCACGTTCTCGCTCGATCCCGAGATGCCGCTCGTTCGGTCGATCGAGGCCGGCGACACGCTCATCGTGTCGAACGCCCGTCCCTACTATCAGGGTGAAACCGGGACCCGCCGAGGTGGCTGGAACGCGTTCTTCGACTACCCACCAGCGCACCCCAGCGGCACCCGGACGGCGCAGGGCGTGTTCAACCTTCGCGGCGCCACTGCCCGCACCGTCGGTGACCGCGTCGAAATTCTGTTCGATGGTCTGAAGATGGGCGTCTTCGATGGGGGCATCGCCTACACGGTTTTTCCTGGCAGCCGCCTGATTCAGCAGGAAGCGGTCCTCACCACCTATCAGGCCGATGTCGCCTACTACTACGACGCCGGGTGGGAGATGGCGGCCACGTCTGACCGGACCGTCGGCGGCAACATGGCGACCCAGGTCAGCTACTACGACACGGCGGGCACGCTGCAGAAAGATGTAAGTACCGGTTTCGACCCGGAGCGGGTCCCAGTGGAGGTCCGCTATCGCACGCTGGCGGTCGAGACGGAACAGGGCAGCGTCGCGGTGTTTCCGGCGCCACACCAGTATTTCTTTCCGCGCGACTTCACGTCGAACCTGGGCTATCTGTGGCACCGCTCGTGGCGCGGTCGGGTGTCGCTCGGTATCAGGCAAATCCGCGATACCAACTGGCGGTTCTATCCCTGGATGAATGCCCCGCCTGGCCAGACCCAGCGGATGTCGGTGTTCTTCCTGTTGTCGTCCGGCGCGCCAGCCGACACCCTCGACGACGTCCTGGCCTACACGAACCGCGACCGGTTCCGGCCGGTCGACGGCTACAAGACGATGAGCACGCACTGGCATCTGGCCTATACGATGCAGGCGCTCGAGCACGGCTTCGATTGGACACCGCCGTTCAAGCCGGTGCTGAAGGCGATGGGCGTCGATGCGTCGATCATCATGGACTTCCACGGCGACGGCCATCCGCGCGACCTGACCGACCTGCGGCTCGACGAGCTGGACGCGTACTTCACGGCGCTACGCGCGCAATCGGAACCGGATTTCCTGCTGATCCCGGGCGAGGAAGCGAACGTGCACTTCGGGGGACACTGGGCCCTGTTCTTCCCGAAACCGGTCTATTGGTTCATGAACCGACCGGAGGGTGGCGAGTTCGAGATGACGCACCCCACGTACGGGAAGGTCTACAGCACCGCGAACGCCGAGGAACTGTTGGAACTGATACGTCGCGAAGGCGGATTCATGTATCAGACCCACCCGCGCACAAAGGGGTCGACCGGTTTTCCCGAACAGATCGCCCAGACCGACCACTTCCAAGACGCCGCCTACCTCGGCGCCGGCTGGAAGGCGATGCCGTCGGACCCCTCCTCACCGCGCCTGGGCGAGCGGTCGCTGACTCTGCTCGACGACCTGAGCGCGCAAGGAATTCGCAAAGAGATCTTCGGCGAGGTCGACGTGTTCCAGCTTGATGAGACGCACGAGCTCTATGCCCACATGAACATCAACTACATCAAGCTGGATGAGCTGCCCCCATTCGACCGGTGGGGCGAAGCACTTGAGCCGCTCGCGAACGGCGACTTCTTCACCACCACCGGCGAGGTGCTGCTCGCGAACGTCGACTGGTCCAAGTCCACCGACGACGAGATCGCCGTGACTGGGCAGATCGACTGGACGTTTCCACTGCGCTTCGCGGAAGTCGTTTGGGGCGACGGCGACGAGACGCATCGAGAGATGTTTCCGATGACCCACACGCCCTCGTTCGGCGCCACGCCGTTCGAGTTCACGGTCGACGCCGCTGGATGGGACTGGGCGCGGATCGCCGTCTGGGACGTGGCCGCCAACGGTGCATTCGTCAATCCCACCTGGCGGGACTGACTACGGTTGGGTCCGGACTGAGCCCGTTGGCCAGGGCGAGCGGACCACCCGCGCGCGACTCACTGCGGTAGCGCGAGCGCGATGAGCCCAGGAGCGCCCTCTCCGCCAACGGTCAAGGCGATGTACTGCACGCCATCGAGCATGTAGGTCATGGGGGTGCCGATGGCCCCGCCGCCCAGGTCCACAGACCCCACCGGCTGTCCGGTCGCCTTGTCGTAGGCGACCAGCCGGGGACCACCATCCGTCCCGCCGGCCGTCAGCGCGTGAACAAGCAGGGTCTTGGTCAGCACCGGACCGCTCCGACTGTCGTCGCCGCCCAGCGGCGGGAGGTCGAGGGCCCGGAGCATCGGGTGATTGCGAATACGGTCCCCGTTGCCAAGCGGTGTCATCCAGAGATGCTCGCCGGTGTTCATGTCGATCGCGGTCATCCGCGAATACGGCGGTTTCCAGAGCGGCAGTCCCTGCGGCATCTGTGGTCGCCGGTCAGGGTTGCCCGCCTCGATGAACGACGCCCCCCCACGGCTGAGGATGTAGTCGAGGGTCGAGGGCTCACCGGCCTCCGGACGCCGGAACCGCATGACCGAATGGACGTTGCGCGACGGCACGTAGAGAATGCCGGTCTCGGGATCGACCGCGGCGCCAGACCAGTTGGCGCCACCGCCGGCGCTGGGTCGAAAGATGGTGCCCTGGAGCGACAGCGGCGTGAACAGCGGGCCCAGCCGGAACCCCTCAACCGCCTCCACCGCCATTTGCCGGATCTCAGGCGTGAAATCGACCAGATCGTCGAGGGTGGCGCCCTGGGTGTCGAACGGCGCCGGGCGGGTGGGGAACGGCTGGGTCGGCGACAGGACCTCGCCCTCAAGGTCGGTCTCGGTGCTTACCTCGCGTTCTTCGATCGGCCAGATCGGCTCGCCGGTCACCCGGTCGAACGCATACACGAACCCTTGTTTGGTGACCTGCGCCACCGCCTTGATGTCACGCCCCTCGACGGTGATATCGAGCAGGTTCGGCGCCGTCGGGTTGTCGTAGTCCCAGACCCCGTGATGCACCATCTGGAAGTGCCACACACGCTGTCCGGTCTGCATGTCGACCGCCACCAAGCTTTCGGCAAACAGGTTGTCACCCGGCCGGTGTCCGCCGTAATAGTCGGATGTCGGCGTGCTCGTCGGCAGATAGACATACCCGAGCTCAGGGTCAACGCTCATGTTCGACCAACTGTTGGCGTTGCCCGAATAGCGCCACGACTCGTTCAGCCAGGTCTCGCTGCCGAACTCGTCGGCGCTCTGCGGAATGTTATGGAAATCCCACCGATGCCGGCCCGTCCGGGCGTCGTAGGCGCGCGCGAACCCCGGTGGCATCTCCTTGGTGATGCTGAAGTCGTTGATCGACGACCCGACGATGATGGTGTCTCCCACCACCAGCGGCGCCGACTGTGACGAGAGCGGAAGAAGATTCAGGTTGTCGCGCAGCCCGCGTGTGGCGCGTGGCAGGTTCTCCGTCAGGTCGACCCGCCCGCCGTCTCCGAAGTCGGCCGCGGGCAACCCAGTCTTCGCATCGACCGACACCAGGAACCCGTCGCCGGTGCCCCACACGATCCTGGATTCGCCGCCACTCTCCCAGTAACCCACGCCGCGGTGCGCCCACGGTGCCGGGGCCGGCGTGCCGGCTTCGTAGATGCGCGGATCGTGCACCCACAGCGTCGCTCCCGTCCTCGCGTCGATGGCCGCGGCCTGATAGAGCGGGGTACTCAGATACAGCACGCCGTCGACCATCAGCGGCGTCGCCACCAACCGACCGGCCCCCGGTCGTGTCACCCAGCGGTCTGGCTCCTCCGCCTCGAGCAGGTCGAACCGCGTCTCGGACGGGACGAGGGACGCGCCGCTCGCGCCTTCGACGACCAGGTGCGTGTCGGCGGTTCGCCACCGCCAGGCCACCTCGAGTTCGTCGAAGTTGTCAGCGGTGATCTGGTCGAGTGGGGAATATTTCGAACTGTAGGTGTCGGCCGCATAGGCACGCCACTCGCCGTTGCGCGCCCCCGGCTGGGCGGCCACCGGCGCGGCCAGGCACGCCAGATTGAGGACAACAAGCACCGGCACGGTCAGGCAGCGAATGGTCATCAGTACCTCAGACGGCACGCGGAACAGATTGAACACGTCAGACGCGCGTGCGGCCGCGTGGCGACCCAATCGGACGTGAGCTGGCCTCCATGTCACGGCACGACTTCTCTGACGACCCCGTCGTGTTTGTTCATCAGGAAGATCCGGCCGTCCGGCCCCGTGCCAAAGCGCACATCCACCCGCACGGCCGGTTCGAACCCCAACTCGCTGGTTTTCTCCGCCACCAGTTGGAGCAGCGTCTTGACGTCGGCGCCGTCGCGAAGCAATACCCGGCGAATCGCATCTTGTCCGCCCTCGGGCAGGTCGTCGGCCGGCAGGTGAAAGATTTCGCCTTGCGGAAAATCCGCGAACAACACGCGGTCCTCCAGTTGCGGGATGGTGTCGTGCCGATAGACGAGGACACCCCCCGCGGCCGACTGGCGCTGCAGGAGTGGGTCGAGTTGGCCGTACTCGGCGATTGGATAGGTGAGACCGGGCTCGCTCCGCTGGTCGTTGAGGTCGACGGCCCGACGGCTGATGAAGCGGAAACTGCCTTCCCAACTGCTCCACCCCAGGTCGGCGCCGGCGGTGACCAGACTGAGCTCTTCGACTATGTTCTGACCGATGTCGGTGACGAACATGTTGCCGTTCACCGGGTCCCAGGCGAGGCCCTGCGGGTTCCGGAGACCGGAGGCGAAGATTTCAGAAAGCGTCTGGTCGAGTTCGTCTCCGGCGTAGGGGTTGTCGGGCGGAATCCCGTACTGGCCGTTCCGGCTGTCGGAGCCCACCGGCTGCACCCGCAGGATTTTGCCGAACGCCACCCCGAGATTCTGACCGAGGTCCATCGGGTCGCCCCCGCTGCCTCCATCGGCGAGGCCGACATACAGCATGCCGAAGTCAGGATCGCCCGGGGTCGCGAGCGGGTTGAATGCGATATACCCGCCATTGTGGTTGCGGAACGGTTGCTCGACCCTGAGCAGCACCCGTGGCGGCCCGCCGTTATAGGTCGCGGCCGCGGCGTCGCGGGCGGCGAATTCGACCAGCACGGTGTCATGCGAGTCCTGCCCTCCACCCGACACGAAGTCCGGCTCGGGCACCGTGTCTCGCGTGTCCATCCAGGCGTACAGTCTGCCGTAACCGGCGGCGCCCGCCACGCCGAACTGGGGGTGCAGCGCGAAGCTCTGGACCCCCTGCTCGCGCCCGGCGAACTCGACTGGGAGGCCCCATCGGGGGTCGTTGATATCCAGATAGAGGGCTACCTCGCCGCCATAACCGATCGTGTAGACGGGCCCCTGCATGTCGTTGACGAACAAACGCCCCGACTCGGGCTCGTCGACGAGACGCATCGGGCGCGCCCGCTTCCCCGCGACGTCCGGGAGCATCGTGAACTCGGTGTACCCGACGACGATCACGCCCTCCTTCGCCTCGATTGGATCAGGAAAGGGATCGTTGGGCACCTGCGCCCCGGTCCCGATGGTGGCGCACAGGACCGCGGTGGCAGCCACGGCGCCAACCGGTGCCGGCCGCCCGACCGGAGTCGTCGACATCGTCCTCAACACACCCATTTCGTCAGCGTCGTGGCGATCAGCCAGCCTGCCACCCGGAGCGCTCTACACCCGCGCGAGGTCGTGATGCTTGATCGGGAGGTCTCGAACACGGATACCGGTTGCCGCGAAAATGGCGTTGGTCACCGCGGCCGCGATCGGCGGGACCCCCGGCTCTCCCAAGCCGCCCGGACGCGTGTCGGACCGAATGAACTCGACGCTGATGTCTGGCGCATCAGCCAGGTGAATCATTTGATGGTCGCCGAAGTTGGTCTGGACGACACGGCCCTCCGCAATCGTGATCTCCCCCACCATGGCCGCCGACAGCCCGAAGATGATGCCGCCCTCGATCTGGGCCTTCGCCGAGTCGAGGTTGACGTAGTCACCGCAGTCGGCGACGGCGTGCACGTGACGGACCCGGAGCGTGCCCTCCCAAGACACGGCCACGTGCGCCACTTGCGCCACGATGGTCCCGAAGCTTTCGCACACCGCGATTCCGCGGCCTTCACCCTCGGGCAGCGGACTGTCCCAGTCGGCCATGGCCGCGACCTTTTCCACGGCGGCCCGAAAGCGCGGCTCCTCGTCGAGCAAATCGCGTCGGAAGTGATAGGGGTCCTTGCCGGCAGCATGGGCCAACTCGTCGACAAACGACTCCTTGAAGAACCCGTGCTGCGAGTTGAGCACCGATCGCCAGGCCCCCAGTCGGATCGGATGCGCCGCGTCCCGCCCGTCTGCTTGCTTGTCGGCAATGGCATACGGCATGAACACCGACTCGCCATCGCCGCCGCCAGCGTAGTGGCAGGCGACCTTGAGCGGCCTACCGTCCGCGTCGAGCGCCGCGGCGAACCGCGCCATACCGGCGGGCCGATAGTAGTCATGCTGGATGTCGTTCTCGCGGCTCCACACCAGCTTCACCGGTGTCGGGGACATCACCTTCGCGATACGAGCGGCGAGATCCACGTAGTCGAACGTAAAGGGCAGACGTCGTCCGTAGCCACCGCCCAACAGCAGGTTCGTGAGGTGAACCTGGTCAGGGTCGAGGTCGAGTGCGTCGGCGGCGACGGAGCGAGCATTGAGCGGATCCTGCACGCCGGCCCAAACCTCGGCGCGGTCACCGTCGACGCGCACCGTGGCCACCATCGGCTCCATCGTCGCGTGGGCGAGGAACGGCACCCGATAGTCCGCGGTCACCACCTGTGCGGCCTCGTCCGGCATCGCCGGGGCCTCGCCGATCGACTCGTCGAAGGCGGCGAAGATCGAGGCGCTCGAGACGTTGCCGTGCCCGGCATCGTCGTAGGTCGGGGTCAGCGCGGCCAGTGCCACCCGGGCGCGCCAGTAGCTGTCGGCGACGACGGCCACCGCCTCGTCGAGCTGCACCACGCGGGTGACCCCCGGCATCGCCTCGGCCGGGGCGGGGTCGACCGAGACGAGCATGCCGCCCTGTACCGGTGCGATATCGACGGCGGCGTAGAGCATGCCCGGCAGCGTGAAGTCGATGCCGTAGACGGCGCTCCCGTCGACTTTGGGCGGAATGTCGAACCGCGGCGGGGACGTGCGACGCAGCGTGTAGGTCTCCGGGTCCTTCAGGTCGGGACTCGAGGGCACCGGCTTCGCCGCCGCTGCCATCGCCAACTCACCGAAGGTCGCACTCTGGCCGGAGCCGGCATGCGTCACCCGAGACTGGGTCGCCGCGCAGTCCGATGCGGCGACACCGAACCGGTCCGCCGCGGCCTCGAGCAGCATCTCCTTGGCGGCGGCGCCGGCCAGGCGCATGCCGTAGTGCCCCGTGCCCCGGACGGCCGTCGAACCGCCCGTGGCCTGCGAGCCGAACCACCGCGCCAACCGGTAGGAGCCATAGTCGACGGCCCGTCCCATGGGGGCCGGCACCGCATCGCCCACGAACGCACGGAGGATGAACGCGTTGGCATACATGTCGAGGGCCGGCGCCTCCTCGATCCGAACCTGACCCCAGTCGGCCTCCATCTCCTCGACCGCCATCATCGCCAGCCCCGTCAACGCCCCTTGTCCCATTTCGCAATGCGGAACGAGGATCGTCACGAGGTTGTCCGGCGTGACCGTGATCCAGGTCGTCAGCTCGCCCTTCTCTTCCGCGTCAGCAGACACGACGCTGTGTCGACTGGGCGAGAAGATGACACCGCCGATCCCCAAGACGAACCCGCCGCCGACCAGACTCCCGGCCCCGATGAACGCGCGCCGTGTCCACCTCCGCATCGCGCTCCTCTTGGCCTTAGGCATCGCGCCCCTCCTTGCCGTCGCTGACCGCGTGGATAGCCCGACGCACCCTGGCGAACGTACCGCACCGACAGATGTTGGTGATGGTGGCGTCAATCTGCTCGTCGCTAGGATGGGGTCGCTCGTCGAGCATCGCCGTGACAGCCATGATCATCCCCGACTGACAATACCCACACTGCGGTACCTGATGGGCAATCCACGCCTCCTGAACCTTGTGAAGCGTGTCATCGGTCGCGAGCCCTTCGATGGTTGTGACGGCCGAGCCCTCTGCGCCAGACACCGGAAATGAGCACGAGCGGACGGCCCGTCCTTCGATCTGCACGGTGCACGCGCCACACGCGCCGATGCCACAACCGAACTTCGTGCCGGTAAAACCCAGCGTGTCGCGAAGCACCCAGAGCAGCGGCGTCTCCGGTTCGACGTCCACTGAATGGGTCTGACCATTCACGGTGAGGGTAATCGCCATCCGTGCCTCCAGTCGCGAATCAAAATACCGATCTCGCCACGCCCGGTGAGCTGGGAACTCACCGCGTGGCCAGACGTGCGCGCCTATCGTAACGGCAAACGGCGGAACGTGCCGGTCTGTTCGGATTCCCGACCACGCATGCGGCATTGATGTCCTTGCGCAACAGGGAACGTCCCGAGCAACCTTTGCTAGTCATCCGTCTCATCGAGCTACAGGTTGGTGTGAATACTTGGCGGACAGTCGATTCCGCGCCTTCTCAACCTGGAAATATTCGCGGGCACGGACTCCGTGCCTTCCATCCTTGGGACCGTTGGTCCATGATGACGCCCAGAACCCTCATGAGCATCGTCCCGACCGGCGCCACTGCCGCCATGGCCGGGGAACAGAGGAGACGCGATGGCCACCTATAGCCGCAAAGAGTTTCTCGGGATGAGCGCACTGCTAGCCGGTGGGGTGGGCTATGCCGGGCGCCCCGGCGTCAGCGCCCAACAGACCGGCGCGAACGACGCGAGTCGGCCTGATCTAGCCGTCGTCAATGCACGCGTATACACCGTCGATGACGCCCAGCCTCGGGCGGAGGCGTTCGCACTCAAGCACGGGCGGTTCATCGCCGTGGGCAGCACCGACGACGTTCGCAATCTCGTTGGTCCCACCACCGAGGTCATCGACGCAGCCGGCATGACGGTGACCCCAGGTTTCATCGACACCCATTGCCATCCGAGCGGGGTGAATGAGCTCTACGGGGTGAACACCAATCTGCGCACCGTGGCCGAGATCCAGGCGGCGCTGCGGACCAAGGCGCTCGACACGCCACCCGGCCGCTGGATCAACGGCTTTATGTTCGACGACACGAAAGTGATCGACGGGCCGCTTCACCGGACCCATCTGGACGAGGCGGTGCCCAACCACCCGGTGAACGTGGCCCATCGTGGCGGTCACACCAACTGGTACAACAGCAACGCCTTCGCGCTGGCCGGGATCTCGCGCGACACACCAGACCCACCGGACGGCCGGTTCGCGCGTGATGAGGATGGCGAGTTGGCGGGGATGGTGGCCGAGAACGCCCGGCGCGTGTTCTTCGGTGTCGGCGAACGGGAAGAGCTGACCGAGGACGAGCGGCGCGGCCGCGCGCGCGAAGGCCTGGCGTACATCTCGAGGCTACTGACCGCCACCGGGCTCACGACGGTGCACGACGCCGGGGCCGGTCGCGGCAAGCTGGTGGCCTATCAGGAGACTTATCAGGCCGGTGAGCTCAGACACCGAGTCTACAGCATGGTCCGCGGCGCCTACGAGGAACTGCGAGACGCCGGTATCTCGACCGGGTTCGGCGACGAGTGGGTGCGCATCGGCGGGGTGAAATATGCCGCCGACGGGTCAGCCTCCGAGCGCACGATGCGGATGAGCACCCCGTTCGAAGGCAGACCGGACGACTACGGCATCCTGACGATGTCTCAGGAAGAGATTCACGAGGTCGTCGAGGACGCGCATCGCCACAACTGGCAGGTCGGCATCCATGCCAACGGCGACGTCACGATCGACATGGTGCTGAACGCCTACGAGCGGGTGCTCGAACGCTGGCCCCATCCCGACCGGCGGCACCGCATCGAGCACTGTTCGTTGGTCAACCCGTCGCTGCTCCAACGCATCAAGAACACCGGGACCATCCCGACCCCGTTCTGGACCTACATCCACTTCCATGGCGAGAAGTGGCAGGAATACGGGGCCGAGAAGATGGAATGGATGTTCGCGCACCGCTCATTCCTCGACTACGACATTCCAGTGCCCGGCGCGTCCGACTACACCCCGGGCCCGTTTGAACCGCTGATGGCGATGCAAAGCATGGTGACCCGCAAAGATTTCGACGAGCAGGTCTGGGGTGCCAATCAGCGGGTCACGGTCGAGGAGGCGCTGCGTATCGCGACCCTGCACGGGGCACGAGCCTCATACGAGGAGGGCGAGAAGGGGTCGATCACGGCGGGCAAGCTGGCCGACTTCGTGATGCTCGAACGCGACCCGCACGAGGTGGACCCTGACGACATCAAGAACATCGCCGTCATCCGTACGGTGGTGGGAGGGCGGACCGTGCACGACGCCGGATGAGGTAACGCAAGATGGGCCGACGCGTTCGGCTGGCTCTTCAACACCGCGGAATGGCACCAGCTCCATCATTCCTGCGACTACCATGAGAGCAACACCAACTACGGGTGCACGATGATCTTCTGGGACCGGCCGGGGCAAGCCAGATAGACGGACAACGGGAAGGCGTGGCTCTCCCCTGTCTCTGGTCCTCAGTTGAGGATGTCGAACAGATAGCTGTATTTCAGAATGAAGCTTCGGCCGGCGCTGGTGTGCGGGATCTCGCCCAGGCCGTCGGTCTCGTTGTAGACGAGGAACAGTCCGGTGTTGGCGTCCTGCAGCCAACCGAACCGGAAATTGACCGACCAGAGATCGGCACTGTCGTTGTACTGCAACAGACTCTGCGCGAACAGCCGTGGCGAGAAGTTGTAGGCGACCTGCGTCGACACCAGGTTGGTGATGACCGAGCCGAGCGGCAGGTCGATGTCGTTGCGGCTCCAGTTGAGTCGCACGTTCAACGTCTCGCCTCGGCGAAAGCCGACCGAGGGGCCATACGAGCGCAAGTCACCACCGAAGAAACCACTTCCCTGAAAACGGAAGCCGGCGTTGAACGGGGCCGAGTTGTCGGTGCTGTAGTTCAGCATGACCTCGTTCCACTGGTAGGTGCCAGGTAACACCAGCACCCCTGACACGGTGAACGGCTCGACCACTCCTTCCTTCCGGACGTTCCAGCCAGTGATCGCGGTCGAGCTGTCGTTGAACTCCCAGCTGTTGTCCATATGGACCAGCGAGCTTTCGATGAAGCCCTCGTCGTAGTTCCAGAACCGGTTGAAGGTGATATGCGGTTGGATCTCCTGGAGCTTCAGGAAGTTGTCGGGCCGGTAGGTGTAGAAAATGCCCCCGTCGACTTTACGGAAACCCTTGCGGCGCACGAAGCCGACCTCCGGGTTGAAGTTGTCGCCCATCTCCATGTAGCCGGCGCGCAGCCGCCAGGCTTGTGCGTTGTAGTCGACCGCGGTGTCCCACGCGTGGTCCTCGCCGCGCAGTCCCGGTGTCTCGGTCTTGGCCGCGAACCCGGACACGATGCCGTTCTGGCCGAACCCCAGGCGACCGTCCACGGCGTAGGTACGGTTGATATCGTTATCCTCGGCCAAGCGTCCGGTCGCCTGACGATTGACGAACAACGCGCCGACGCTGGACCGATTCGGCAGGTCCTGACGTATCCGGGCCACCCCGAAATTGTTGCTCGGCGTCGTGGTGCCGACATCGTCGGTCTGCATGTTGAGCAGACCGATGGTGGTCGAGTCCGTGACCTTCCCGGAAAGGCGGACCCCGCCTAGGATAGGAATGGCCTGCCCTCCCTCGTCGATCCCGATCCGGCGGCTGAAGAACAGCTCCGTCTGGCTTGGGTCGTTGAAGGCGGCCCCCCCGCTGTTACTCACGGTGAACGCACCCGCATTCTCGAGAAAGAACGGTCGCTTCTCCGGAAAAAACAGATTGAACCGATCGAGGTTGATCTGTTGCTGGTCCACCTCGACCTGGGCGAAGTCGGTGTTCACGGTGGCGTCGAAGGTGAGTCCTGAGGTGACCCCGTACTTGAGGTCACCACCGAACTCCCGGAACGTCTCTATCTCGGCGCCGAGCACGTCGGTCTGCTTCGACGCCCCGCCGACGGCGTAGGGCGTGACCTGCAAGGTACGCCAGAGTCCGGCGGGCGCCTCGACCCCGGTGAGCGCTCCGGCCATCGACACCCGGAACAGGTCGAACTGGCGAGGCAACGGCGACCAGTAGGCCAGCTCGTTGCGGCGCCGGATGCTGCGCTGGATGTTGAGTCCCCAGGTCTGCTCGCGGCCGGGCGAGAATCGGAGCGTGCGGAACGGAATGGCGAACTCGGCGCTCCACCCGATGTCGGAGATAGAGGTGCGCACCTGCCAGACGCCGTCCCAGTTGAGATTGAAGCCGCCACCGGCACCGAACGACGTGCCCCCGCGGCCCATGCCGCTGCCGCCGGCCCCTTCATTAATCAATTGCCCGTCGTACTCCTGCCCGGACGGGCTGGTGCCGAACACGAACCCGTTCTGCTGGTCACGAAACGTGTCGAGGATGAGTTGCACGCTGTCGCTGCTGGTCAGCGACGAGTCGCGCCGGCTGTCGGTAACGATGATCGCCGAGGGGTCGCGGTCATAGGCGACGATGCCGAAGTAGATAGTGTCGTCCGTGAAGACCACGCGCACCTCGGTCCGCTCGGAGGCCGAGAGGCCCTCGTCGGGCGCGGTCTGCACGAACCCGGTCGCCGGCATCACGCCGGCCCAGGCGGGGTCGCCCAGCACGTCACCGTCCATTGAAGGCGCCGCCTCGATGCGCGCGGCGGCGACCATCCGGGTGTCAGTGGTCAGGGCGAACCCGGTCGGCGGCTGGGTCCCGCTCGGACCGGGCGTAGGGTCCTGCCCGGCGTCGACAGACGAGGTCGAGACCAGGAGACAGACACAGACGACGGCACGGGCCCGCCCCGCGCTGCGGAGGTGAGGGCGGACCGGCGCGCCAGCTGAGGATGCGATAAGCACAGATAGTGTGGGGAGCGACAGGGGCCGGACGATCGGCGGTCACGACTCAGCGGGCGTCAATTTCAGGTTCATCCTCTTCGGGTGCATCCCCAGAGTTCCCCAGTTCATCAAGTTGACCGATACGAGAGTTGACGAAGTTGAGTACCTCACGTGACACCTCGAACTCGCTCAACACGGCATTGCCCTGGTATCCGACATCAGCGATCCCGATTGGGCTCGTGTAATAGGCGTCAACGGTCATGCGGCGGACCCAAGTGAAGAAGGTTACACCATTACGAATTAGGCATTCCTGGCGGTCCCGGGCCCACCAGTCCAGCCACATCACCGCTTCCTGGCTCACCCTCTCCGATCCGGTCACCAGCAAGAAGCGTCCGTCCGGCACCGAGTCATAGATGCGGCCGATATGGAGAAGGTGTCGAACCCGGCCTTGGCCCTGTGTCCTGTCTGCGTAACCGCGTCTTCGCCCTGCTTAATCGATCCCGAAGGCAAGCAACACGTTGCCGGGACGGCTGCCAATGAACTGGTAGCCCACCCCGACATACACCATCCCGTCAACGACCACCGGCCCCGGTCCGTTGATCGATCCACCGCGCGCCGGCACGCCGTTGATCGTCTCGAACTCGCCGTTGGCATCGAAAGTCCAGAGCACGTCGCCGGTCTCGGCCGAGTGCGCCCGCAGTCCACCGTCGTTCGACCCGGAGAAGATCACGCCGGGAATCGCGGTGATCGCGGCCGGCAGCGCGGCGTTACACCCGCGGGCCAGGCCGCCTCGACCACCACGCCCACCGCGACCCGCCCGACCGCTTCTGGCGCCGGCCGCGCCGTCGGCGTCGGCGGCCTCGGCACACAGCGGTGCCGGCGGCTCTGCGTACCAGACGAGCTCACCCGTTCTGAGGCGCACGGCAGACAGCCCGCCGGGCTCCGCGGTCAGCATGCCGGAATTGGCGAAATAGGCCTTGTCGCCATCCACCGCGAAGCCCCACTCGATTCCACCCAGCGCGCTACCAGGGCCCGCGACGTATTGCCAAACCACGGCGCCGTCCGCATCCGGGTCGAGCCCGTAGGTCTCGCCGGATTTCTGACCCACCACCAGCAGATCCCGCCCATTCGTCATGGTCACCAGGGCGGGCGAGGCCCCGAAGTCGTGGTCCGGTCCCGCGTCCTCGGGACAGTTGGCATTGGTGCCCCGACATCCCATGATGAACGCATCGGCTAGCGTCATCTGATTCGTCCAGCGGATCGCGCCCGTGTCCAGATCGAGCGCCATGACGGCATCACTCGTCTCGGCCGCCGGCTGCGTGTAGGCGTTGCCAGTCCCGACATACAGCGCCCCCCGCGCCACGTCCAATGTCGCCGCCGACCAGATTGCGGCGCCGGCTGGCCCGAATCGCTCCTGACCCGCCTCGTTGCCCGCCATCGGCCCCGGCGCCTCGGGGATGACGTAGGTCTTCCAGATCTGCTCGCCCCCCGCGGCATCGAGCGCCACGACGCTACCTCGGAACGTGCAACACGGATACGCGGGATTCGCGGCCAAGGCCTCCTCGATGGATGACACCGAGACAAACAGGCGGCCGGCGTGCAGGACGGGAGCGCCGGTGATACGCGCGCCGGCGTGAGCCTCGACCTCGCGGGTCCAGAGTTCGGCGCCCGTCGCCGCATCGATGGCGTACACATTCGCGTCGACATCCCCAAAGAACAGCGCGTGACCGCCCCCATCGGCCCGAGCGCCCACGGAGATCGCGGTGCGCACACCGGCCGCCGCCGTGTAGCTCCAGTGGCGACACCCGGTCTTCGCGTCGAGCGCCGAGACCGTCCCCTCCTGGCTCCCGATGAACAGCCGGCCGCCGGCGACGGTGGGTTGGGCCCACATACTGGTGGTGTCCGCAAACCCGACGGCCCACTGCAGGGTGAGATTGGGCACTTGCTGGGCGGTCAGGCCGGCATGTTCGGCCGGCTGAAACCGGCGGTTCTCGGGCCCGACGCCCCAGCCCGACCAGTAGGGCGATGCGAGTGGGTCGCCAAGAGCCGGCGCCGTCCCGCACGCCCAGAGACTGGTGTCGGCCACCCCACCAGCCGGGGCACCCGCGACGAACGCCGCGACCGCGGCGCGCTCACCGGGAGTCAGGTCTTCACCCTCAACCTGCATGACGCCGCTGGTCAGAGCGTTGACGATCGCCTCGGCCCCGCGCGCCCGCAGCGCCTCCACGGTGGGCGCCCGGTCCACCCCGGGCGGTGTGTGGCACATGGCACAGCGGTCCTCGAAGAGGGCCGCTCCGTCAGGCGTTTGCGCGGCAACGGCGCTCGCCGTCAGAAGTGCAAGGCAAAGCAGCAGAGAGTGCGTGCGTGTCACGAGGCCTCCAGAAGCACAAGTCACCGGTATTACCACCCGCGCGCGACGTATGTGGCAAGAATACCCTGTTCCTGTACCTCCGGTTCGCACACGGTGACGGGCGTGATGAAAGAACGTAGCGCGCACCCCACGCCTGCTCGTACACTGTGGCTACGAAAGTGTGACCGACGGAACGAGGAACGAGATCATGCGAGCACTGCACGGGATTGCGACCCTGTGTCTGGGGCTGGGTCTGAGCTTCTCGGCCGACCCGGCCAACGCGCAGCCGCCGCCGAGGTCGATTCTGGTCGAGAGCCCGGTACTAACGTCTGGCGACGCGATGCCAAGGGCCTATACCCCCGACGGACAGAACCTGTCACCACCACTGACCTGGAGCAATCTGCCGGACGGCACCCGCGAGATCGCCGTCCTCTGTTCTGACTTCGGGGCGGGGAACCCGCCGCCGTGGGTTCACTGGATCATCTACAGCATCCCGGCCACCGCGAACGGCTTGCCAGAGGGGCTGCCGATTCTGCCCGGGACCGCCATGCCGCCGGAGCTGAATGGCGCCATCCAGGGACTCAACGGCTGGCGGCGACCGTACTACCGGGGACCGGCACCACCGGCGGGCACTCCCCACATCTATCACTTCACGGTGTACGCACTCGACCAGCCGCTCGGGCTCGGGCCCGGACTCGATCGCCAAGACTTGCTGCAAGCCATGGAGGGCCACATCCTCGGACAAGGCGACCTGGTTCCGGTGTATACCCGGTTCTGAAGACTCCGCGATTCCACACAGGCAGGAACTGACATGACCGACGAACGACCACGAACGATTTCCCGACGCGCGCTCCTGCGTGGTGCGAGCGCCGCCGGTGCCGCCGCGGCCGCGAGCGCGGTGGGGGTCTCGGCCGAACCGGGCATCGCGCCGTCCCCCACGGCCGCACCTCCCGCGACACAGCCCGCCGGAGCCGCCGCCCAAGGCCGCGTCGTCTACGAGCAACTGAGCGCCGACGAGGCCGACTTGCTGGAAGCGATCGCCGACCAATTGATTCCGGAAGACGAACATGGTCCCGGCGCGGTAGCGGCGGGCGCGGTGGTCTACATCGACCGGGCCCTGGGCGGCGCGCTCTCCGACTCGCGCGAGGCCTATCGCGGCGGGCTGGCCGCCTTCGAGCGGTATTGCCGGTCATCGCGCGGTGCCCCGTTCCGAGACCTGTCTCACGTGGACCAGGTGTCGGCGCTCATCGACGTCGAGACGGGCGCGGCCACAGGCGCGCGCACCGGGTTCGCGGGCAGTTCGGGCGCGTTCTTCGGCATGGTCCGGAGCCATGTGCTGCAGGGCACCTTCGGCGACCCGTACTACGGAGGCAACCGCAATTTCGTCGGATGGGATCTCATCAAGTACCCGGGGGTTCGGACAGCCGTCTCGCCCGGACTGCAGACCGCTCTCGAGGCGGGCGAGTTGGAGCCCAACCATCGCTCCGCCTACGACGCGGACAACTTCGAAAAAGCCGTGGTCAGCAACGCCACGAAGGAGACGCACCATGGCGATTAGGTTGCCCGGAACCGACGTCGTGATCGTGGGGCTGGGCGCCGCCGGTGGTGTGGCGGCGTTGCCACTCGCCAACGCGGGGCTCGACATCGTGGGACTCGAGGCGGGGAGCCGACTGACCAAACGCGACTTCGCGCCGGACGAAATTCGCAACAACGTGCGCGACTGGCCGTTCGCGGTGCGCAAGTGCGCCACCGAAGTGCCGACCACGCGTCGGACCCGTGCGGACACCGCCGCCCAACGCGGCGGACACCCGATGATGAACGGCGTCGGCGGGACCACCTTGCACTACTGGGCCCAGAGCTGGCGGTTGAACCCGTGGGACTTCAAGGTGGTGTCGGAGACGACCCGGCGTTACGGGGCGTCGCGGCTTCCGGCCGGATCGACCGTCGAAGACTGGCCATTCGGCTACGAAGAACTCGAGCCGTTCTACGACCGGATCGAGCACGAGATCGGGGTGTCGGGGCAGGCCGGTAACGTACGGGGACAGAAGAACCCACGTGGCAACCCGTTCGAGGGGCCACGGGACCGCGACTATCCGATGCCAGCACTCCGTTGGACCGGATTCCTCGACCGGATGGCTGACTCGGCGCGAACGCTGGGATGGCAGCCGTTTCCCGGGCCCGCCGCCGTCAACTCCGAGGCGTATCAGGGACGCTCCGGGTGTATGTACCACGGGCACTGCAACAAGGGCGGGTGCCACGTCGACGCAAAGAACTCGCCGGCGGTCACGACGATTCCGCGAGCGGAAGCCACCGGCCGACTGACGGTGGTCACCCATGCCACGGCCACCAAGATCGAGACGGACAATCAGGGCAAAGTGACTGGTGTCACCTACCTGCAAGACCGGGAAGAGTTCTTCCAGCCGGCGCGATTCGTCTTCTTGTCCACCTACACCTACGAGAACGTCCGGCTGCTGCTGCTCTCGAAGTCCAGAGCGTTCCCAATCGGCCTGTCGAACAATCATGCGCAGGTCGGTAAGCACTACTTGAGTCATCACCAGGGAGCCGGGGTCACCGCATTGTTCCCCTACGATCTGCACGCCTGGTACGGGTTACCGGCGCAGGGCGTCGCGGTGGACGACTTCGCCGACGACAACTTTGACCACGGTGGTCTCGACTTCATTGGCGGCGGCAACATGTGGGCCTACTCGGACCGGCGTCCGATCTCGGCCGCGAGCATGGGCACGTTTGGACGCGCGCCAAGTTGGGGTTCAGCCTGGAAGTCGTTCATCCGGGAAAACGCCGACCGGACCAACAGCGCGTATATCCAGAAGACCACGCTGCCGTATGCCGCCAACTATCTGGACCTCGACCCGACGGTGACAGACCCGCTGGGCTTCCCGGTCATCCGGATCACGGCCGAGTACAAAGACAACGAACTGGCGCTCGCCGCCTATCTGCAGGACAAGATGGCGCGGTGGTATAGCGAGGCGGGTGCTATCGAGGTCATTCGGAGTGGACTTGGCGGCCAGATGGGGGTCACGACCCATGCCTATGGCGGCACGCGCATGGGCGACGACCCCGAAACGAACGTCGTGAACCGGTACGGCCTGTCACATGAAGTCCCGAACCTCGGTGTGCTCGGCGCCTCGGTAATGGGCACCAGCGGTGCACGGAACCCGACGCTCACGGCGCAGGCACTCGCGTGGCGCACGGCAGAGCACGTCGCCAAGAACTGGAGTTCACTCGTCGAATAAAGCCGCAGCCCCGAGCGCCAGACGACCGAACCACATCTGAACCGAGACACGCGCCATGACAAATTCGCCCCGCTTGCTGACCGTGCCGCGCCTCCTCGCCTGCACGTTGGCCCTCAGTGTCATCGCCCACCCCGCCCCGCTCACCGCGCAGCAGCGCCGCGCGCCCGACCCACGGTCGATGGGGGGCGGCGATTGCCGTGACAACGTCTACAACTGTGTCGACACCCCGAATCCTCTTCCTGCGCCCGACACGGTCTGGCTCGAAGAGATGACCTGGATGGATGTTCGCGACGCGCTCGCCAGCGGCACGACGACCGCGATCGTGCCGACCGGGGGGGTCGAACCGAACGGCCCCTGGCTGGCCCTGGGCAAGCACAACTACGTGCTGAGCGCGACGTGCGACGCCATCGCGCGAAAGATGGGGAACGCCCTTTGCACGCCGATCGTAAAGCTAGTCCCAGAGGGCAACATCGAGCCACCCAGCGGCCACATGCGCAGCCCCGGCACGATCAGCCTTCGTCAGGACACGTTCGAGGCATTGCTGACCGACGTGGCGCGCAGCCTCAAGACGCACGGTTTTCGCAACATCATCTTCATCGGCGACAGCGGCGGGAACCAAAGCGGCCAGCGTGCGGTGGCAGAGACGTTGAACGCCGAATGGGACGGCGGTCTGGTGGTGGCGCACGTGCAGGAGTACTACGACTATGCCGGGGCAGCGCGCTACATGGCCTATCGAGGCCTGGAAGAGGGTGAGGGCGACGGTCTCCACGACGACCCGATGATCACGCTGAGCATGTTCTATGCGGACCCGAAGTCGGTCCGCTACGACGAGCGGATCGAGGCTGGGCTGGCGACCATCAACGGCGTCTCCATCGTCGACCGGGTCGCTACGCTTGAGCTCGCCCGCGACTTGGTCGAGTTCCGCGCGACGCACACGGTCGAGGCGATCAACGCGGCCATCGCCAACCGCGGCACCCTCCCCGTCCCGCCGCCGACCGCTGGCCCGCGACGTCAGCCAAGGCCCGCGCCGGACCCGCGCTCGATGGGTGGCGGCGAGTGCCGCGCCAATGCGTACAACTGCGCCGAGGCCACAAACCCGCTGCCGACGGTCCATACCGTGTGGCTGGAGGAGATGACGTGGATGGACGTCCGCGATGCGATGCGGGCCGGCAAGACGACGGTCATCATTCCCACCGGTGGCATCGAGCCGAACGGCCCCTGGCTCGTCACGGGCAAGCACAACTACGTGCTACGGGCCAACTGCGACCGTATAGCTCGAGATCTGGGCAACGCTCTCTGCGCACCGGTCATGGAGCTCGTCCCGGAGGGACGCGTCGACCCGCCGAGCGGTCACATGCGAAGCCCGGGCACACTGAGTCTCAGACAGGAGACGTTCGAGGCGGTGCTAAGGGACGTCGCGCACAGTCTCAAGGTGCACGGCTTCACGCATATCGTGTTCATCGGTGACAGCGGCGGCAATCAAGATGGCATGGGGAACGTCGCCACGGCGCTGTCGGCCGAGTGGAACGCAGACGCGGCGGCGCTTCATATTCCCGAGTACTACCGGGCGCCCCCGGGCACGCCGAATGTGCTGAGAGAGTTGGGCGTCACGAATGCCGACCAGCCGAGCGACGGTCTCCACGACAACCCCACGATCACGCTGAACATGCTTCTGGACGACCCGATCTCGGTCCGCTGGGCGGACCGGGTCGCCACCCGGCAGGCCGACATCGACGGCGTGTCGATCGCGGACCTGGGCACCGCCATCGAGCGCGCCGAGCAGATTGCGACGGCGCGTGCGGCCCGCACGGCCGCGCTCATCCGCGAGCGCGTCGGTGCGCACGGCAAATAGAGATGAGGGCGGGGGCAAGCTCAGGAGCGCGCGGCGCGTAGCTCCGCCTGAGGAACGACATGACCAAACGCTACTGGTTGATGAAGTGCGAGCCGAGCGCCTACAGCATCGGCGATCTGGCTCGCGACGGCGAGACCTCCTGGGAGGGCGTCCGGAACTTCCAGGCGCGCAATTTCATGCGCGACGATATGCGGGTCGGCGACGCGGTGCTCTTCTACGCGTCGAACGCCGACCCGTCAGGGGTGTCCGGGCTCGCGACGGTCTCAAAGACCGCGTATCCGGATCACTTCGCCTGGAAGAAAGCACACAATTACTTCGACGCGCGGAGCACGAAGGACAAGCCGGTCTGGTTCATGGTAGACCTCGGGTTCGTCGAGCAGTTTCGGGCGACCGTGCCGCTGGCGACGCTCAAGGCCACCAAGGGGCTCGAGGAGATGAAGGTCGTACAGAAGGGCAGCCGGCTGTCGGTACAGCCAGTGACCAAGAAGGAATACGACATCGTCGTCCGGCTGGGCCGAAAAACGAAAAAGGCCGTGGGCTGACAGCCCCGGGCACTACTGCTCGTCGTTGGTCGGGATACCGATGGCCTTGATGACCTCGCGTGTCAGCCCCCACCGGTCGAATCCCTGGCGACCATAGTCGAGGCCGCGTCGCACGATGACCAGATCGTGTGACGGCACCACGATGGTGTACTGCCCCCGGTTGCCGGACGTGGAGTAGGCGTCCTTCGGCACATCGTCCCGGCCTTCCGGCACCAGCCACCACTGTCCCCCGTACTGGCCACCCCGCCCGACGGTCGCCGGAGCCGGGGTGCGGACGAAGTCGATCCATTCCTCGGAAATCAACCGCTCGCCGTTCCACACACCGCCGTTCAGATAGAGCAGTCCGAACCGTGCCAAGTCGCGCGCGTTGGTATAGACCTGGCTACTCAGAATGAAATCGCCGAACCGGTCGGTGCTGACCAGGGTGTTGCGCATGCCGATCCGGTCGAGCAGTTGACGACGCGGAAACTCGCGATAGGTCTGGTCGTCACCCAGCACCTGCTTCATTTTGAGGACCGCCAGCAGGGTGTCGTAGTTCTCGTAGTCCCAGTTCGTGCCCGGCTCCCGGATCAACGCCTGACGGAGCGCCCCGTTGACGGAACTCGCCCCTGCCCAGTACGACAGGCCGGACCCAGTCGCGTACTCGAGCCCACCGTTATCGATGGTGTCGAGTCCGCTCGACATATTCAGGAGGTGACGCAGCGTGATCGCATCTCTCGGGTCTGGAGCCGACGACCGCGTGCGAGGGAGCCACTCCAAGCCGAGCGGCTCATCGAGGTGCATCTTGCCTTCGTCGACGAGCATGCCGATCAGCGTGACGGCCAGGCTCTTGGCCGTCGACCACGTCCGCGTCCGTGTGGTCATGTCCATGCCGGGCGCGTACCGCTCGTGCACGATCTGCCCGTTGTGCACCACCATCATGCTCAACGTGACCTGTTCTGGTGATTCGCGGTCGAATGCCCAGTTGGATGCAGCCTGGAGTGCGGCCGTATCGATACCGGCAGGAAGCGAGGTGTCGGTCACCAGGTCGCCATCGGGCCAGGCAATGGTCGAGGGGTCACCCGACGGATACGCCAGCGTGAGCTGCGGCAGCCGTTCGATGTCTTCGAACGTCTGGTCTGGCGCGAGAATCACACACCCGATTCCCTCGCGGAACGCGGCCCGCATGACCGGGACACCATCGTCGGCGCCAATAGCGATGGCCTGCCGCGTCTCGTTGACCACGTAGTCGCCTCCGCTCGGCCCGCCGATCGGCTCGGACAGAAAGGCGAGTTCCTGGGCGAAGACGTTCTCGATCGTCCGCCCCCCGGTGAACAACCCGTTGCACATGAAGACCGCCTGTTGGCCCCGGCGGATCATGTCCCGCTGCGGCTTCCAGTAGTCGTAGCTCTCCTCCTGCTGCGCGACAGCGGACATCGGTACGAGGAGTGCGAGCGCCAGCGGAGCGACCAAGAAGCGCGGCATCGTCATGAAAATCTCCTTCAGAGGTGGGTCAGGTGGAAAGCTGAGTATAGCGCGTTGACCCCGGCAGCAGCACCACAGGTGCTAAGCTCTGGCCTCAGAACCATCTCTGGAGATTGCCAGATGAACCCAGCCCGAAGGTCAATCCGGTGGATCGCGTCGGTGTCCGTTGGCGCCGTCGTCGCCGGGCTCTGCGTAACGCACGCCCAGACGCCGTCCCCGGGACGACTGCTCGTATTGCTCAGGGACGCGAGCGCCCTCGCGATCGTCGACCCCGACAGTGGCACAGTTCTGGGGCGCGTGCCGACCGGGCGAGATCCACACGAGGTCACGGCATCGGCTGACGGCCGATTCGCGTTCGTGGCAAGCATGGTGGATGGCATTTCCGTGATCGACCTCGCGGCCCAGGAGGAAGTCCGCCGAATCGATACCGGAGCGGGCAGTAGCACCCACGACGTCCTCTTCGCCGACGGCAAGGTGTACTTCACCATCGAGGGCTACAAGTCCATCGGGCGCTACGACCCGTCCGCCGACGCGATCGACTGGACGCTCGGGACGGGTCAGGAGGGCACCCATCTGCTTGTCTTCGATCGGGATACGAACACGATGTTCATGCCCAACACGCGCTCGAACACGATCACGATGATCGAGGGCATCACGGAAGGCCCCGCCGCATCGACGCTCACCGTGATTCCGGTGCCGGGTGACTTGCCAGAGGGTATCGACCTGTCGCCGGACGGCCGCGAGATCTGGACGGCCACCCGGAACGACGGCGGCGTGTCCATCATCGATGTCACCAGTCGGAGAGTCGTCCAAACACTCGATCTCGGTATGCGGGACGCCAACCGCTTGAAGTTCACGCCGGATGGCAGGGTTCTGATCATCGACGGTGAGGCGGCGTCGCTCGTGGTAATGGACGCAGCCTCGCGCACCGTGGTCAAACGGGTGACGGTGGGCGCGACCGACACCGGTGACGGCGCCGTGCTGGTGGCCCCGGACGGGACACGCGCCTTTCTCGGACTGCGAGCCGCGGACCGCGTGGCGGTCCTCGACTTGAACACCCTCGAGGTGACGCACGAGATGCCCATGGGTGAGGGCGCCGGCCCCGGTTGCATGTATTGGATTGGAGCGAACTAGTGCCCTGCTCGGGTAGTTCATTGTGCGAATTCTTGGCGCGGCGCCCGGCTGGCAAGGCGCGACGAGGGAGCAAATTGGACATTTGTGACCGAGGAGCAACGCTGTCAGGCGAGATGCCCCGACGGGAAGTCGTGCAATGAGCTACACGAGCAGGGCACTAGGGTCACGGACGGTCAGGCGGCTGCTGGCGTCGTCTCTGGTGTTGATCCTGCTCGGAGGATCCGCGTTGGCGGGCCAGCGCTACTACGGCGGTCGCCGGCGGACTCCGCCGCGCTTCCCAAGCGGCGAGTCAACACACCGTCTCTTCACGTTCGCGCGGGGGCTCTATCAGAGCACCCATCGTGAGCAAGGCGGTCAAGGCTGGTTCACCGACTACCCCGACGCCGACATCAACTTCACGATCAGGCTGTCTGAGCTGACACACGCTCCAGTCGGAATGGTCGGCGAAGACGACTACCCTGACCACGTCGTGGTGCAACTGACCGACGCGGATCTGTTCAACTATCCGTTCCTGTTCATGTCAGACGTGGGCACGGTCTATTTCAACGCGGAGGAAGCGGATCGGTTGGGCGCCTACCTTCGCAAGGGTGGGTTTCTGTGGGTCGACGACTTCTGGGGGCCGGACGCGTGGGACCAGTGGGCGAGCGAGATTAGCAAGGCCTTGCCTCCAGGTCGATACCCGGTGATGGACATCCCAATCTCAGACCCGATTCATCACGGGATGTTCGACGTGGCGGAAGTACCCCAGGTGCCGTCCATCCAGCACTTCCGTCGCTCCGGCGGCAGGACGACATCGGAGCGCGGCTCGCAAAGCGAGGTGGTCCACGTGCGCGGCATTTATGACGAGGGCGGTCGCCTGATGGTGGTGATGACCCACAACACCGACATCGCCGACGGCTGGGAACGCGAGGGCGAGGACTACGAGTTCTTCTACCGCTACTCCGTGACCTCGTATGCGGTGGGGATCAATTTTCTCCTCCACGCGATGAGCCACTAGCAGCCCCGCTAGACCAGCATCAGCCCCGGCTTCTCGATGTGGTCCCGGATGGCGGCGAGCAACTCGGCCCCAACCGCACCGTCGATCACGCGGTGATCGGCCGACAGTGTGCACACCATGACCTGACCCACCCGAACCTCGTTGCCAACCGCCACCGGGCGCGAGACAGCGGCCCCCACGCCGAGGATGCAGCTTTGCGGCGGATTGACAATCGCATACAGACTCTCGACCCCGTACATCCCCAAGTTGGAGATCGTGAAGGTGCCACCGGCGTACTCATCCGGGCGCAACCGACCGTCTCGCGCGCGAGCGAAGAGCCCCTGTGTCTCTGTAGCGACCGCCGCAAGGTCCTTCTTGTCGGCGCCACGCACGATCGGGGTGATGAGGCCGGTCGGCGTGTTCACCGCCACGGCAATGTCCGCGTCTTCGTAGAGACGGACACGGCCGTCGACCCAGGACGAGTTGGCGCGCGGCACCTTCCGCAACGCGAGCGCCGAGGCACGAATCACAAGGTCCGTCACCGTCGGGGAGAGGTCGGGCCGGAGCTGCTTCGCGCTGGCCAGCAGCGCGAGCGCCGCATCCGCCGCGCATTCGATCCGGAGGTAGAAATGTGGGACGGTCTGCTTCGCCTGTTGCATCCGCGTCGCAGTCACGCGGCGCATGGCGCTCAGCTCCTCGTCGTGGAACCGTCCCGCCGACCGGACCACGGCATCGTCGTCGATCAGTGCGGGCACCGCGGGCACGCCCGAGGTCACTGAGATTCCAATCCGGTCCGCCAGCACACGCTCGACGTCGGCCTTCGTAATGCGACCGTCTCGCCCGGTACCGGTGATGGCGCCCAGAGCCACACCAGCCACGCCGGCCATATGGCGTGCGATTGGCGTGGCAGCGATGTCGCCGGACTCCGGCGCGGCCGCCCGTGGTTCGACCTCAACTGGCGGCGGCGCGACGGCCATCGGCGCAACCGCCGCGATGGCGACGGCAGGGCCCTGTTCGCTCGCCTCTGAACCTGGCGCCGATACGGCCCCGTCGTCCGCCGACGCATCCGCAATCAGCGCCAGCACGACCCCGGCTTCGAGCCCCTCGACACCGGCGGCGATCCGAATCGCTCGCAGTACGCCGGACACCGGCGCCTCGAGTTCGACGTTGGTCTTGTCCGTCTCGACCTCGACGATCGGCTCACCGGCCTCGACCCGGTCTCCCTCCTGCTTCAACCACAGACTGAGCCGCACGGACGTGACCGAGTCAGCCAGTTGTGGAAGTCGAAACTCAGTGGTGGCGGTCATGGGTGGGAAGGTTTGTGCGCTGTGTTTCAGGGATCAGGCTTCAGGGTCGGGGGGGGGTCTCCGACACAGAGACGTGCGGCGGCGTCGAGAATGGCGTCCACATCGAGCCGGTAGGCGCGATACAGGTCCTGGATATCGCCCGACTGGCCAAAACGGCTCACGCCCAGCGGCAGCACGCGGTGCGGTCCCACCGCGCCGAGCCATGAGAGCGTCGCGGGATGACCGTCCAAGATGGTGACGAGACCGGCGTCGGCAGCCAGCGGGGCCAGGAGCCGGCGCACATGGGCCGCCTCAGGCGCGCCAGCCTGGAGCGCCGCCATCCACCCATCTTGTAACCGACCGGCGGAGGTGACGACGAGCAGCCCGGCGCCTGGGATGTCTTCGACGATCTGCCGGTGCGCCTCGACCGCTTCGGCGATCACCGCCCCCGAGACGACCAGCGCCAGCTCCGCGCCGGCCGCCGGCGGCTCGAGCCAGTACCCGCCAGCGACCACATCGGCCCGGCCATCCTCCGACAGGCGACGGTCGGGCTGGTCGAGCGGCCGGGTCGAGAGCCGCAGATACACGGCCCCGCCGTCGTCGGCCTGAATGTGCTCGAAACTCCACCGTAAGATGGCCGCCAGCTCGTCGACATACGCCGGTTCAAACGACGTGAGGCCGGGCTGGGCGATGCCAATGAGCGGAGTGATTACAGACTGGTGCGCGCCCCCCTCCGGCGCCAGGGTGAGCCCGGACGGGGTGGCGACCACGATGAAGCGCGCGTCCTGGTAGCACGCATAGTTCAGGGCGTCGAGTCCGCGACTGATGAACGGGTCGTACAGGGTGCCGACAGGCAACAGACGGGTCCCAAACAACGGCGCCGTCAGCCCGAGCGCGGCCAACAGGAGAAACAGGTTGTTCTCGGCGATCCCAAGCTCGAGGTGCTGTCCGTCCGGCCCCATCGACCAATCTTGAGCCGACAGTGGTTGATCTCCGCGAAAGACGTCCGCCTGCGCGGACTGCGAGAATACGCCGCGACGATTGACCCACCCGCCGAGGTTCGTGGACACCGTGACGTCCGGCGACGTCGTCACGATCCGGTCCGCGAGATCCGTGTGCCGCCGTGCGATGTCCGCCAGCACCCGACCGAAGCCGGCCTGCGTGGAGAGACGGTTACCCGGTGGTACCGCGAGCACCGCGGGCACCGGCACCGCCGCGGCCGGATGCTCCCGGGTCTCGGTCTGCGCGAACGGCACCGCCTCAAGAAACGCGCGCAGCGTCTGGGGGGCCAGATCGAGACCGGCAAACGGCTCCCACTCGTCGCCCTCGGCGATACCCATCTCGTCTCGGAGCGTGACGATCTGGGCCGGGGTCGTCAACCCGGAGTGATTGTCCTTGTGCCCCTCGAACGGCAGACCATGGCCCTTGATGGTGTAGGCGATGAAACAGGTCGGGATGTCGTCGGCCGACGCCTCGTGGAACGCCTCGCGCACGGCGTCCAGGTCGTGCCCGGCGAGGTTGGTCATCAATTGATGCAGTGACCCGTCGTCGTGGAGATCCAGCAATTCGCGAATACCGGACGTGTCGCCCAGATCGCGCTGGAGCCGCGTACGCCAGGCCGCACCCCCCTGATAGGCGAGGGCCGAGTACGACGAATTCGGACAGTCGTCGATCCAGGCGCGCAGCGCGTCACCACCGCGCCCGGCGAACGCCCCGTCGAGCCGCTTGCCGTATTTCAGGGTCACGACCCGCCATTCCATCGTCTTGAAGATGGTGTCGAGCCGGTTGAAGAAACGGTCGGCGACGATGGCATCGAGGCTTTGCCGGTTGTAGTCGATGATCCACCACACGTTGCGGACACGGTGCTTCCAGGACTCGAGCAGTGCTTCGAAAATATTGCCCTCGTCGAACTCCGCATCCCCGGCCACGGCCACCATGCGTCCCTGCGGCGCACCGTCGTCAGGTGGGCCATGCGGGCCATCTGGCATCAACCGTCGACTGCGCAGGTAGTCCTGGGCCAACGCCAGAAAGCTGGTCATCGCCACGCCCAGCCCCACCGAGCCGGTGGAGATGTCGACGTCGTCGCCATCCTTGGTGCGAGAGGGGTATGACTGCGCCCCGCCAAACGCGCGGAACCGCTCCAGTTGGTCACGTGACTGCGTGCCGAGCAGATATTGAATGGCGTGGTAGACGGGGCTCCCGTGCGGCTTCACCGCGACCCGGTCAATCGGGCGCAGCACATCGAAATACAGCGCCGTCATCAGCGTGACCATTGAGGCGCAGGACGCCTGGTGCCCGCCCACCTTGAGCCTGTCTCGACCCGGCCGCACATGGTTGGCGTGGTGAATCATCCAGGTGCTAAGCCACAGCACCTTCCGGTCGAGCGCGCTGAGACAGGCACTGACATCGGTGGCGCCCACACGTGTGGGCGTGGTCGTGGGGTCGGTGAGGTGGGGCTGGCCGCTCATGGCGAAGGGATGGGCACTGAGGTGAAAGGCGCCATGGGCCATAGGTGTGGCGTCACTGCGTCGCGATCCTGGCCCGGCCGCGGCGCAGGACGTATTTCTGAATCTTGCCAGTCGCGGTCTTGGGGAGCTCGTCCACGAACTCGACGTGGCGTGGGGTCTTGAAGTTGGCCATCTGCTCGCGCGCGTAGTCGATGAGCGCCGCTTCGGTGAGGGTGGCCTTCGGCGCGAGGACGACAAATGCGTGGGGGGTCTCGCCCCACTTGGGGTCGGGGATGCCGACCACCGCCACCTCCTGAATGGCCGGGTGTCGCATGAGCACCCCCTCGACTTCGACCGACGAGATGTTTTCGCCGCCGCTGATGATGACGTCCTTGAACCGGTCGCGAATCTCGACATACCCGTCTGGATGCACGACCGCCGCGTCACCACTGTGAAACCAGCCGCCCCGCATCGCCAGCGCCGTGGCCTCCGGGTCGTCGTAATACCCCTCCATGACCACGTTGCCGCGCACGACGATTTCTCCCAGCGTCTTGGCGTCGCGCGGCACGGGCATGTCATCTTCGTCCACCACCTGCAACTCGCCGGACGTGATCAGTTCCACACCCTGTCGGGCTTTGACCACTGACCGGTCTTCGAGTGACAGCGCCGCGTGCTCCGGACGGGGCTCGCAGACAGTAATGAACGGCGCCGTCTCCGTCAGGCCGTAAACGTGCGTCAAGTGCCACCCGAACTCGCCCTCGACCCGCTGAATGGTCGCGGCGGCGGGCGGCGCCCCGGCCGTCAACACCCGCACGCCGTTGGGCACGTCCCCACGCTCGCCCGCCGGACAGCTGGCCAGCCCGATCAACACGGTGGGGGCCGCGCACAACATGGTGACCCGCTCATCTCGGAGGAGTCCGAACGCCTGCACCGGGTCGACCTTCCGCAGGCAGATATGAGCGCCGCCGACCGCGGTCACGATCCACGGGAACGTCCACCCATTCGCGTGGAACATCGGCAGGGTCCAGAGATACCGGTCCTCGCACGTCATCGGCACATGGACCAGCGTGCCGATGGCGTTCATGTAGGCGTTACGATGCGTGATCATCACACCCTTCGGCCGCGACGTGGTGCCGCTGGTGTAGTTGATGGTCAGCAGGTCTCGCTCGTTGATCTCAGACGCTGGCTCTGCCTCCGGACGAGCGCCCGTCTCCGCCGCGATCAGTTGCTCGTAGTCGAGCCAGCCGTCGTGAGCCCCCTCCAAAGCAACACAATGTTCGATAGCCGGGCATGAGGCGCGCACCGCCTCGACCGTCTCCAGAAAATCGGCGTGGGCGCACACGACGCTGGCCCCGCAGTGCTGAAGAATGTAGGCGATTTCCGGTGGCTTCAGGCGGAAATTGATTGGGACGAGCACCGCACCGATCTGCGGCACCGCAAAGAACGAGGCGAGATGCGAGTGGGTGTTCAACGAGAGGTAGGCGACGCGGTCGCCTTTCCTCACGCCGAGGCGCCGCAACGCGTCCGACCAGCGGTCGCATCGGGCGAAGAACTGCTCGTAGGTCAGCCGGGTCTCGCCATCGACGACGAACTCGCGGTCGCCGTACAACGCACGCGCGCGCCGCTGGAATTCAAGAGGGGTGAGCGCTGTTTCCACGATGGAATGCGGGCGGGCGGACCCGGGGCGCGATAGCGTGGACTATCGCGACCCGGGTCCGGTTCCTCAGTCGTTGCTGGACCGTCTGGCCCGCCGGTCCGCGATGATCTCGTCGTAGTCCTCGTCGGTCAGATACGTCATGTTCACGTGGGCGTGATACATGTCGTCATAACTGCGTTGCCCCCAGCCGACCCACTGCGTCGGGTCCGGGTTCGCCCGGTTGGCGGCGGTATTGTCGTGCCAAGCGGTCAGATGAATGATCGTGCCCTTGGGCAACACGGGAGCCGAGTCATCCGTGTAGACGTAGTTTACGTGCCAGTTGAAATCGAAATTACCCACGTGACTCAGCATCTCCACCCGCCCGTCTGGATAGATCGCCTCCATCGACATGGCCTTGCCGCGCACGTGCATGTGGGGCTGGTAGTTCTCCAGACGAGCCGGCAGCGGTAGCGACACGTACGAGTGATGCGTCGTCACCTTCCCCGGTGGAATGTCCAAAGTCGCCATGGCGTGCTGCACGCCCAGCGCCTGGCCAAACACGCGATACTTGGGTACTGTGCCCTTCGGGTAGAACCAGATGCCGACATCGGTGGAACTGGTGATCTCCTCACCGACGGAGTGATAGTGGTTGTCGAACGCAATCCGTGATCCCACCTTCAACAACTTGCCGGTGCTCTCGCGGAAGATATCGCCCACCTTCCCCACCGCGAACTCCGTGAGGTAGCTGCCCCGACCCGGCACGTCAACGGCCGCCTGGTGGTCGCCCGGCTCCTCCTCCTGCTGCAGGTAGATGACGGCGTGATGGGTCACCCGGCGGCCCTCCAGCGTGGGGCGGACCTCCATGCCGGCGATCCACTTGTCTTCGGTGATGCCTGTCTCAACGATCGGCTGCCACCACTGGTCCTGCCCCTCGGCCGCCTGGGTCCAGGGATCCGACGTCACAACGAGGTCGGGCTCGCGGCCGTACTCATCGGCGAGGCGCCACGCGTTGTCGGTCGGCCAGTCGCGCGGTAATGGCAGGTCGGTCGGGTTCCCACGTGGGGCTCCGGCATCCACCCAGCGGGCCACCTGCTCGATCTCGAGATCGGACAGCGAGATGTCGTTCTGGAACTCACGTATGCCGACAGTCTTGTCGAGATGCCAGGGTGGCATCACCCGCTCGACCACCTTGGAACGGATGGCACGTGCCCACGGGCGGACGTCCTCGTAGGTCATCAACGACATCGGTCCCATCTGACCTGGTCGATGACAGCCCTGACAGCTCCGCTGCAAGATTGGCGCGATGTCGCGAGAGAACGTGACGTCGTTCGTCTGGGCCGATGTGGTCCCGGCGGTCAGCCCCGCCGCGACTGCGAGCGCGCCGATGCGAGTGTACTGTCTCATCGCGTCTCCTAAAATCAGATATCGAATCGCCCCTACTGTACTTGAACTGTGATGTATCCGTTGGTCCAGCAGCAGAAAAAGCCGCCGGCCATGATGGCGCTCTGCCCCCCAGAGTCGTCCCAAGCCAGCACGCGCAACACATACTCGCCCGGCTCGCTGAACGTGACGGTCGTCTCCGCCCGGGTCGTGGAGTCGACCTCCGGCGCGGTGTCGGCGAACGTGACCTCGCCGGGTCCACGATACTTGCTCCACACGAGTCCGAGACGCGGGGGACGCTGGGCGCTTCGCGCCCTTCGCACCCCGTCATCGGTCGCCCAGACCGTCAGGGCCGTCGGGGTCGACACCGTCGTGACAAGGGTGCCGCGTACGCCCAGGGGGCCCTGCCCAGGGTCGCCGGTCTCTCCTGCGAACCTGACGACCGGAGGCGTGTTCCCACTGGTCACCTCTTCCAGTGCCGTAATCTCCCACTCGGGCCGCACGTGTCCGGGAATCGCGATGGTCTCGTTGTTCGCGGTCAAGCTCCAGGTCAACTCGCGGCTGAAGTCAGCTGACACGACGACCGCGAAGACTCCAGTCTGTCGTCGCGGGCGAAAATGGGTCGGTTGTCCCCGATCCGACGGCCCCGGACTGAAGGCGTTCTCGGGCCCGACCGGAATATCCAGGTGCTGTTCGTAGTTGCGATTGAAATAGCCGAACACCAAACTGCGCGTGCCGTCCGGATTAGGGTACCAGCCCTCAAACGACGCGGAGACACTTTGACCCATCGCGTGCGGAATGGGCGCGTCGGCCTTGGTGTCCTGTGCGTGCGCGATACCGGAGATGGCGGCTACCGCCGCCAGCAGCGAGAGGCCGGCCTGCAGCCGATAGGGCCTATTGAGGGTCAACCAACGCACGATGTCTGAAATCTTGACCAACACTCGGTACAGTGTCAACGTCTGAAATTGAAAGACCCCACCACGCACAGAGTCATTCATGACCTCACTCATCACCTCAAACCCCCACCTCGCCTCGGCCTGCAGGCAGTGGTCGACGAA
>Ga0315338_1000297_pt1 | contig 141831 bp, 149 predicted proteins | sample ASW8metaG_FD_204518 | JGI IMG/M metagenome (GOLD analysis project Ga0315338, IMG submission 204518) | Ammonia-oxidizing marine archaeal communities from Monterey Bay, California, United States - ASW #8 | ecosystem: Environmental > Aquatic > Marine > Coastal | place: USA: California | collected... | reverse complement strand
AAATATTAAAAAGCGTTATAAAAAACATTAATATTTATAACGCTTTTTAAGGTCAAATATTTAATGATTTTTTAAAGTAAAATACTAATAAATACAGTTTTTTAAAATGTCACTTTTCCCCTTAATAAATTGAATGTAGATAATTGATTATCTCAGTTTTCAGAAGGGCAGTATACATGATTGAAATGATTTTTTTAATATATTTTAATAATAAAAAAATATTAAATATTAAAATATATTGTAAAAAACATTAAAAATTATAACGCTTTTTAAGGCACAGTTTTTAATGTTTTTTTAAAGTAAAATACTAATAAATACAGTTTTTTAAAATGTCACTTTTCCCCTTAATAAATTGAATGTAGATAATTGATTATCTCAGTTTTCAGAAGGGTAGTATACATGATTGAAATGATTTTTTTAATATATTTTAATATTAAAAAAAGTAATATTTATAAAAATGAGTAAGATTATTTTAGTAAAAAGATATACCGAAAAATTAGTAAGGGAAAACCCTGATACTTATTTTGTATTTGGAGATAATTTAATAAAACGAGGTCATGGTGGTCAAGCCATTATTAGGGATTATAAAAATACAATCGGAGTGCCAACTAAAAAACATCCATCAAACTATGAAAGATCATTTATGAATGATGACGAGTTTGAGGAAAATAAAGAAGAAATCGATATCTCTTTTAAAATGATTAGGAAGAAATTAAAAAACGGCTTTAATATAGCCTTACCTGTTGATGGTCTAGGAACAGGTCTAGCCAGATTGCCTGAGAAAGCTCCTAAAACAAATAAATATTTATTAAAAAAATTAGCAAAATTAATTAAAGATTATATGTAAATAATATATTATTAATTTTTTTCGAGATTAAATTTTATTAGTATTTATTTAAAATACTAATAATTATATTTTTTTGATATATTAATTTTTAATTTCTTCTCTAACTTTCATTAAAGCCTTACCTAATAAATTTTTACCAGTCCATTCTTCTGGTTTCCTTTTGAGGGCTGTTTCTTTATCTATACCGATTCCCCAAATGCCATCATAAGGACTTGCCTCCGCTAAAATTTTATCTTCGGTGGCTAATAATTTATTTTTCAAATCTTCATTTTGAGTAAATTTTAATCTTAATCCTTCAGTCACTATAGCAACTTTATTTTCATCCCATGTTTTTTCATCAAAATTTTTTACAGTTCTACCTAATTTTTTACATCCTAAAGCAGTATCTGCATCTAGTATTTTCTGAGCTGTTTTTTCATCTTTAAAAAGTTTTGCCTTCTTATACATCATATATTGTTCGCTCATATTAAAATTTATTTTCCCTTCGTTAAATTTTGTTAAATAAAAATTACTTAAAAATCCGTATTCTTTAGATTTTCCAAGAAAAAATATATAATTATCCATGTTTTTTTTATTAAAATAATATATTTTAATAATCATTTTTATTTTTTTATGATTTTAGTATATTTTGGAAAGGCATAAACTCCTATATTAGTAGTTGAATTATTATGAATAATAACTTCTTTTAAATTTTTACAATGATAAAAAGTACAATCATCTATGCTAATAACAGAACTAGGAATGAAAACTTTAGTTAAGCTATTACAATAACTAAATGCATGTTTCCCTATGCTGGTAACTGAATCGGGAATATTTATATTTGTTAAGCTTCCACAATTCCAAAAAGCAAAATAACCTATACTAACAAGTCCAAGTCCTTGGATTTGCCGGACCTTCGGTTTATCAAATCCTTGGATTTGCCGGACCTTCGGTTTAATAATTGAGCTGGGAATTTTTATACTAGTTAAACTTTTACAATTACAAAAAGCACAGTTTCCTATTTTAGTAACCGAATTAGGAATATTTACACTGATTAAATTTTTACAATTATAAAATGCTCCATCTCCTATACTGGTAACTGAATTAGGAATATAAATATTAGTTAAATTTTTAAAATTTTTAAAAGCATTTTTACCTATACTAGTAACTGAATTAGGAATATTTATACTAGTTAAATTTTTATAATTTTCAAAATCATCATTTTTTATATTTAATTTTGATTTATTTAAATAATCCATTTTTTTGATAAAATTTTATTAAATAATACAATTTTTTATTAAAAAATTGAAAAATAAAATAAAAATTAGATAATTTATAGCAAAAATGGCTTGTCTAGGAGCAAGTTCAATTGCATTAATTGTATTATTATCTTTTTATGCAGGTATGTTTGCAATAGTTGGTTTGAGTATGCTTGTTAACAAAGCGATACCACCAAGAAAAGTTTTAGAATCGATAGAAGAATTAGAATCGATAAAAATTATAGAATACGAGGTATAATAAAAATTTAAAAATTTATTTAATTTATATAATTTTTTTATATAAATTAATTTTTCATATAGTTATATTAATATTTAATTTTTCAATAATATGGTATTTTATAAATATATTAAAAATATTAGAAATAGAATTATTAATTTCCAATCTTTTTAATATATCATTTTCCTCTTCTAATTGTTTTCTAAGTTTTTCAATGGCTGATAAAGCCATCAATTCTTCTAAGTCATTTATATTGAGCATCTTTTCTAGACAATAATATATAAATATTTTTTTTTATAAATCAATTTTATATATTTTTTTTGAATATAATTATTTTTCAATCAATATAACTTTGCATACTTCCATTCTTTTTTAAACTTCCTCTGACGGGGTTGATTTTTTAATAATGATACTGAGAATAATAAGTGCAACCATACCTGCAAAAAAGATATTACTCCAATAAATAAACATGACATTTTCTCTAAATTATTTAATTTATATTTTATTTTTTAATTTTTTTAATTTTTTTAGGAAGAATATCTATCTTTAATTTATTTTCTTATTTTTTACGTTCCTCAAGCATTTTTATCTTTAATTGATCCTCTAACATAACTTTCTCTTCGTCGTTAAATAAATTATTATCATGTCTAATAGCATCAAAATAAGCTTGATTTTCAAGTTTTTGTTCTTCAAATAGTTCTATCTTCTTCTTCCAGTAGTTTTCATCTTTGTTAAAACTAGTTTCTGATATCTTTCCCCCTCTTTTAGTAGTAGATTTTTTAGTTTTCTTAGTTTTTTTAATTACTTTTACAGGGGATTTTTTTGTTTTTTTAATTACTTTTACAGGGGATTTTTTTGTTTTTTTAATTACTTTAACAGGGGATTTTTTTGTTTTTTTAATTACTTTAACAGGGGATTTTTTAGTTTTTTTAATTACTTTTACAGGGGATTTTTTAGTTTTCTTGACAGGGGATTTTTTAGTTTTTTTAATTACTTTAACTGGAGATTTTTTAGTTACCATTTTATTTATATAAAAAAATTATATAAATTAATATTTCATATACTTCTATTGTTTTTTAAGTTTATAATATCTAATAAAGTAGTTAACTTTTCTAAGTTATTTATATTAAGTGTTTTTTATAAAAAATTTTAAAAAATTATAAATTAAAATTTTTTTTTTTTTTTTTTTTTTTTTTTTTTTTTTTTTTTTTTTTTTTTTTTTTTAAGTACTACCTATCCACACAGGAAAGCATAGCACCTTTTTAAAACTAAACTAAACTTACTGGTCCGGAGCCCCTTCAAAAAATCTTTCTATATCATCTCTTATCCTGTACCACAACTTGACAAGTTTCCTTCGTTGATAAAAAACTACACTTTTCATGTTTGCTCTCTTTTCTTCGCTTTGACGCCATAAAAGTCTCTCTGATGTTATCGTATAATATCTCAAGATAGCAACAAATTTCTTACCTTCACCTGCAAGAAATTTGTTGAACAAAACAATGTGTGAATTTGATATGGAAGATCTAAGTCGATCAATAGGAGCTTCATACTGGCGTTTTAAAGCAAGTAATTTTACATCTAGCTCTTCTTGTTTCTCCCTGTAGATAAATTCCATGCACTCTCTGTACTCCCAATCAGTCATCTCGCCTTTTCCATTGGCTCTGTGAAAGGGTTTCTTTGCTACTGCAAGTTCCATATCTATGGTTTTTATCGCATTCCTTTTCTCTCTCCTGTACCCTTTCTCTAAATTTTCCAGCTCATCTCGCAGAAATTCTAGGTTGTCAATTGATTTTTGATTATAACGTATCTCATCTATTCTACGTAAAATATCTTTGAAATAAAAAAATGACCAAATCTTGACAATAAGCTCTACCATATCAAATGGAAGCATAGGCAAAACTTTGCTTATCAGTTCTAGCATAGTAGTCTTCATCTTGACGAATAATTACTCTGTTTTTTTTAAGATTTTCAATTTTTTTAAGAGAAATTTTGTATTAATAATATTTGATAAATTGAAAAAAAATATAAGATATTATTAATAAGAATTTAAATTTTGTTTTCCTAATTTTAATCAAAAATTTACTAATTCTGTAAAGGTAAATTTTTGTTTTTTTTTGTTTTTTTCTTTTTTTATTTAAACTAAAGCCACTTTAAAACTGTATGAGTTCTTCTCCATCGTCCTCATCGCTAGATTGTGAATCCACCTCATCCTCAACTTCGTTTTCTTCTTCAACTTCAACTTCAACATTCCTGTCATACTCTTCTTGGTATCCCGCGTATTCCTCGAAACAATGAACGATGAGGATCATCAAACGTTGTAACAAATCAAGGTTGCGATGAAGATACTTTTGATGTATAGCTATCGCATTTTGTCTTCGGTTGGTTGGTTCCCTTTCTTGGTTACGAACTGAATTGACGTAAGATCTTGTTGTCAATATTAGATTTCTATTAGCTTCGGCAAAATCTATTATTTGACAATAAAGAGAATTTGGATCGATCAAATGCAATATTCCTTCTCGTCTCAAGAGTTCTTGTCCTTCCGCAAAATCCGCATACACCTTGTCAAGATCTTTTAACATACGGGAAAGTATGGTAGCACTCATCTTGGCGAATAAATGCTCTATTTTTTTTAAAAATTTCAATTTTTCTAATATAAATTGAAAAATTATTAAATATTATTAATATAAAATGAAAATTTTAGTAATACCTTTGAATTCAATTGTAAAATTTAGATTCTTTAAATTATTAGAAAAAGAAGAAAAAGATGAAAATATTATTTGGAATACATTTTTATACGATGAATTAGAAATAGGAAGTTTAGTATTTTTTGCTGAAGTTAATAAATTAGTTAGAACGTATAAGGTAATAAAAATTAATGATAATTCTATTTATTTATCTAAATCTTTAGGAGAAATATATTGGAAAAATTGGACATATTTTGCTAATTCTAAAAAAAATTATCTATGGGATTTTGAACATATTTTAGATGAAGAAAAATCTAAACCAATATATGAAATTCTAAAATAATAATTTATAATAATTTATTTTATTATAAATTTTTGATTTATTTTATTATAAATTTTTGATTTATTTTATTATAAATTTTGTATGTTTTGGAAAAATATGGAATCCCAAACCCTTAGATTTGGTAGTAATAACTGCATTAGTTAAATTTTCACAATTCCAAAAAGCATCATTTCCTATACTGGTAACTGAATCAGGAATAATTACGCTAGTTAAGCTTTCACAACCCCAAAAAGCGTAATCGCATATATAAGAAACTGAATTAGGAATTGTTATACTAATTAAATTTTTGCAACCATGAAAAGCATCTCTTCTTATACGAGTAACTGAATTGGGAATAATTACGCTAGTTAAACTTTCACAACCATGAAAAGCCCATGCGTCTATGATGGTGATAGAATCAGGAATAATAATTTCTATTAAACTTTGACATTTATAAAAAGAAGCGCCCTCTATATAAGTTACTGAATTAGGAATATCTATACTAATTAAACTCTTACATTGAAGAAAAGCACTATCTTCTATACGAGTAACCGAATTGGGAATAATTACGCTAGTTAAACTTTCACAATATCTAAAAGCACTTTCTCCTATGCTGGTAACTGAATCAGGAATAACTACGCTAATTAAATTTTTACAATTATTAAAAGCTTCTTCTTTTATATTAATTATATCTTTTTCAAATATAAATATCTTACTATTTTTTATGATATTAATTATTAATTCTAAATAATTTTTAGGAAATTTTATTTTAAAAAGATTACATAAACAAAATAATAAATATTTATTATTAATATTATCACTAGGTTTTGCCTCAATACATTTCTTCATTATTATATATCAGATTATAATCCGATATCCGAAAAATCTTTAGATTTTATATCTATAAATTAAAAATATTTATATAAAATTCAATTTTATATAAACTTAATAAAAATTTACAGGTCTTTTAGTCGGTATTATTTTAATGAATCCCTTAATAATTTTTTTCTTAAATCCATTTTTACATATGATATTTGTATCTACTAATTTTTCAACTCCTAACTGATCATCATCGAAAATTCTTTTCAATTGTTTGAATTTAGTTAAGTCACTTAAGCCCACTTCTCTATCTTCTAAATCAATGATTAATTTGATTTTTTCGTATTTATGATAATAGATGTCCATTTGCGATCTAAAATTATCTATGTTGTAATTTTTGTCAAAATTGAAATAAGCATAAAAAATATAAACCATTTTTTATTAATCTAAATTTCTATTTTTTCTATATTTTTTTCTTTGTCTATTTCTTTTTATAATAATTACATTATCATCATTTCTCCAAGTTGGTTTTTCATTTTTTCTACGAGTTCTAATTATTTCAGTACCGTTATTAGTAATAGATGATAAAACATCCCATTCATTAGGACATAAATTTAACCAAAATTCCGTCTCATAATCTTCTGATATTTCTTTAATAGCAGTTCTACAAAAAGGACAACATATTTCATTTCCTAATCGTGTAGCCGTTTCTATTATTCTTGGATAACACATTTTACATAACTCATGTTTACAGGCATATAATACCTTTAATTTAAAAAAGCTTTCATAACAAATTTCGCAATCGGGCATTTTATTTTCTTTAAAATTATTTATTATTTCTCTTTAAAGAAATAATAAAAAAATAAAAAATATTATTTTTTCATACGGTGTATAATTTTAAATTTTTCTAAAATCAAAACTTTTAATTTTAATTTCTTTATCTTTGAATAAAAAAATAATTTTTATTTTTCTGTATACGGACTCTTGTTATCCCCTGTAGAAATTTCAGTAGGAGCAAATCCTCTTTTATAAACATTGAAAGGAAAAACCTCAAAAATATTTAATATGAACGAAGCTATTAATAATAAAATAATTATTGCATACCCAGCATATATAATATAATTATGATGTTCCACTTTCATCTTTTAATTTAATTAATTTTTTAAAAATAAAATGGATCTTCATAATTTTATAGAAGATTATATTTGCCAGGAAGATCCAAATATACAATGGGATATTGCTTGTCGTAAAGAATTTAATGAATTGACTAGCGATAAAATTAAATTAGAAAAAATTGATAGATACTTTAAACATCAACAATTGTTTTTAAGATATTTGAGACAATATGATAGAATCTTTAATATACAAGCTACTGGTACAGGTAAATCTGGAAGTATAATTAATGCTGCCGAATATTTTAAAAAGAATGGAGGAAATATTAAAAGGATTTATGTTATCCAACCAGGTCTAGCAACTAAAAAAGATTTCGAAAATCAAATTCAAAAACTTTCTGATCCGGATGAATATTTAAATGATAAGATTAAATATTCATCTAGTAAAAAAAGTTATAAAAATAATATTACACGGTTAATAAAGGAATGGTATTCTATAGAAACTTATAGAGCATTTGTTAAAAAAGATTATGATGATGAAACAATTATTAAAGAATTTTCTGATTGTTTAATATTTTTTGATGAAGCACATTCGTTAAAAAATTTAACTGATGATAAAGGAAAAACATTATCTAAAGAAGAAAGACAAAAGGTTTATGATTTTTTATGGAGAGTTACTCACTTAGCTCAAAGAAGTAAAATAGTCGTAGCAACAGCTACTCCATTAGTAAAAAAAGTCTCAGATTTTGTCAGTTTATTAAATTTATTATTACCAGCAGATTTTCAATTACCTAAATTAAATAATTTTTATAATAAATTAACACTAAATCAATTAGAGCCTTTTTTTAGAGGTAAAATAACTTTTATTAAATTTTCGGAAAATAATATTAATATTTTAAATAAAGGAAAACAAATGGATTATGTTCATAAAATAGAAGTTCCTAAAAAAGATGTTAGTGATAATATTATTAAACCAACTGTTAAAAAGGTAGAAAATAATAAAGTTATTATCGTTAAAGAACCAAAACAAATTATGAATGAAGTTAAATTTATAAAAGTTCCTTCACAAATTAAATTAACAAATTTAGAAATAAACGAAAATCAATTAAAAGTATATTTAGAAATTATTAATAAAAAAGGAGCAAATACAAGTTTTTTTCAAAAAGAATTACAATCTTTATTATTTGTTTATCCTGATGGTTCCCTTGGAAAAAAGGGATTTGATAGATATACTTATAAAAATAATTTACATGAATATGAATTTAGAACTGTTATTAATAATTCATATGCAGGAATATATGATAAATATATTTCTGAAAATGATTTAGAAAAAAGTTTAGAAAATATTAAGATGATGAGTTCTAAATTTTATTTTTATATCAAAAAAGAATTATTAGCATCTGAAAAAGAAAAACCTGGTAATAGTTTTTGTTATATCGCATATAACGAAGCCAGCGGTGCTATATTATTAGGTATGTTTTTAAAAATTTTTGGGATAAATGAATATAAAAGTAATTTTTCTCCTAGAGATTTAAGAACAAAAAAAATAACTATTGAAAAAAAGAAAAGATTTTTTATATTAAATGCTGAAGCAAAAAATATACAAGAAACTTTAAATTTTTTTAATTCTGAAGAAAATAAACATGGACAATATATTCAAATGATCATTGCTACCAAAATGGCTCAAGTTGGTATTAATGTTAAAAATGTTCTCAGAGGATATATTATGACACCAGGATGGCATGAAGCGGGCATGTATCAAGCTTTGAGTAGATTTATTAGAGCCGATTCTCATGATATGTTATTTAAAGAAACTAATGAAAAAAGCGATGTTGAAATATATAGACTTAATTCTGTGTTACCTAAAGAATATGGTATCAGTATTGATACCAAACTTTATTTGGATAGTGAAGAAGAAGATATTATTTTTAAAAGATATTTAAGATATATGAAACAAACTTCATTTGACGCTTTTCTTAATTATGATAGAAATATAAATTTACCTCCCAGTACAAAAGATTTTTCTGTTTCAGCAGATTATGATAAAATTAAATATAAAATTTTTTCTTCTCATGGAGATCCTGGTAATAAAATAAGAACTGGTATGGCTTTAAACCAAGGACCAAACCCTGGTGATTATAAATATACAACCTATAATTTATTTTATTCTTGTGGTTTAATTAATAAAGTTAAAACAGAAATTAAAAAAATAATTATGAATGAAAAAATAATTACTGTTCAAGATTTAAAAAATTTAATAACGGGAGAAGTATCAAATTATGTTTATAATTCTGCTTTAGAAGAATTAATTTTTGATAATGAAAATATACCTAATTTACAAAATACTGTTCAATATAATTTGAAAAGAAATTCTAATTTATTATATTTAAAAAGAGAAAGTATCATATCTAATGATAAATTTAGTAATGAAGATGGATTATTTTATGATAATAACTTTCCCGTTATAGAAAGAAGTTTAATATTAGAAGAAAATGATATAGAAAATTTTTATAAGATTTATGGAAATTTAGAAGAAGAGCAAATATTAAATTTTTATATTCAAAAACAAAATTATTTATTATTTCAAGGTTTATTGGAAGATAGTTTATTACGGTTAAGAAATGGAACTATGGAAGAAATTAATAAGATTATTATTAAATTATTTTCTAATTATATATTAATAATAGATGAACCGATTGGTCTTATTGATATTGCAATAGAACTTTTAGAAACTAATAGAAAAGTTAAACAAGGAAGAAAAAGATCAGAATATAGTACGGTGGCTTTAAAAGATTTAGATTTAGATAAAATTAAAAATTATAAAAAAGGGAACAAAATATATGCTCATTTCTATAAAGATATAGGACAATCTTTTTCAGTCAATACTATTTTTACTAACAATGATAGAACTGTTAGAATATTAAAAAAAGAAGAAAATAATTTTATAGAAACAGATATTTCAGAAAATTTTGTTTATAAATATTTTTTTGATAAAATGTATAAAAAAATATTTGAACCTTTTGATAAATCTAAATATTATGGTATGATTATTTACAGAGGATTACAAGGAGGTTTAGAAGAAAAAGAAAAACAATTTTTAAAAATAATAGATAACACAGCTTCTTCTTCTAGAGGTAAAAATTGTTATCATTACGGTATCGAAACTTTAATAGATGCTTTTAAATATATAGATGATAAAGGTAAATTTAAACATTTATTTGAGAGAAAAATTAAAAAGACAAAATTGTGTCCATTATTAGTTAAATTATTCAAACAAAAGAAATTATTATTTACTAGTATGTAAAAAATAAATAAATTATTAATATGTAAAAATAAATAAATAAATTGAATTATAATTAAAAAATTATAATTTAAAAAAAAGATGTCTTGGGTATCTAGAGATTTGAAGTACAACTACAAGAGTGATTCCTGCTGTTTCGGGGAGGGCGAAATTCCAGATTATTTTAAAGTTGCCTAATTATATACAGCATAATTTAAATATCCATCTTGCTTGCTTAAGAACTAAGAAGGGAAAAATATTAGCTATAGCTCATAATGATGAAAATTATCATGCTGAAATAAATGTTATTAATAAAATTAAGAGAAAATATACTAATAGAGAAATACAAAAGTTATGTTTGAATGAAGGAGGTTTTATTCTTGAAGTAGTTAGAATAAACCGTAAAAATAAGGAGTTTTTATTAAGTCGTCCTTGTATAGAATGTCAAAAGAGAATAAATTCTTGTCAAGGTATTGTTAAGGTATATCATTCATAAAAAAAAATAAATTTTTTCCTATCTTTAATATAAAAAATATAAAAAATATAAAAAATATAAAAAATATAAAAAATATAAAAAATTTTTATAATATATTATAAAAATTATTAATTTCGTATAATTTTAGTATGTTGAGGAAAAATACAATTCCCCATATAAGTATCCGAATTAGTTCGAAGATAATGCAAATCTAAAGATTTGTTAAGAATAATCATCTCTTTTAAATTTTCACATCCCCAAAAAGCATAATTTCCTATATAGGTAATTGAATTAGGAATAATTACACTTATTAAACTTACACAATTAAAAAATGCCCCACATTCTATATTAGTAACTGAATCAGGAATACCAATTTTAGTCAAATTTGAACAATTTCTAAAAGCATTATATTCTATAATAATTACTGAATCAGGAATAATAATTTCAGTCAAATTTATACAGCTATAAAAAGAATATCCTCTTATATAAATAACTGAATTAGGAATAATAACCTTCGATAGATTTTTTCTTCCGCTAAAACATTTATATTCTATATCATTTATATCTTTTTCAAATATATAAATTTTACTATTTTTTACGATACTAATTATTAATTCTAAATATTCTTTAGGAAATTTTATATTAAATAAATTAATTATACAAACTAATAAATATTTATTATTGATATTTTCACTTGGTTTTGCTTCAATCCAATCCATATTTAATATATTAAATAATAATATAAAAATCAATTTATATAAATTGATTTTTAAAAAAATATAAAAATATAAAAAATGAATAAATACGAAAATATTTTGAATGCTTCCTTAAAATTTTTTGATAGTAAAGTACCTGATTATTTTTTGAAAGAGCAAGTAAATTTACGATGCTTTTTATGAGGGTAAAATGAAAGGAGGATATAGTTATCATTGTGCTTGTATTAGAACAAAAAAAGGTACTGTTTTAGGTTTTGGTCATAGTGATGAATTGGATCATGCTGAAGTAAAAGTTATAAAAAAAATTAAAAATAAATTTAATATTAAAAAATTAAAAAACATTTGTAAAAAAGAGGGAGGACTAATTTTAGAGGTAGTTAGATTTGATAATAAAAATCACGGGTTTAAATTAAGCATTCCTTGTAAAGAATGTCAAAAAAGAATTAATTTATGTTCTGGTATTGTTAAAGTTTTACATTCTTAAATAACAAAAAAATATAATAAAATTGAAAAATTAAATTAAAAAATAAAGTATATATTAAATTTGCCGGACCTTTGGTTTAACGAAACAACAGTTTCGCCGGACCTTCGGTTTATCAAATCAGTAGATTTACCGGACCTTTGGTTTAACGAAACAACAGTTTCGCCGGACCTTTGGTATACCAAATTAACAATGAGTTCTAAAGCAGGAAAATCTCAGTTCAAAAGAAATAATGAAAGTTGTGAAAGAGCACAAAGAAGAGATGAACAATTTTGGCTTGCTGTCTGTTTTTTATCTTTAAGAACAGGTAAACAAACTAATAATATAAAAATAGTTACAAAAAATATTTTAAGAAATGAAAGCCTTAGAATAAAAATACAAACAAAAAGTTGCTTTATTAAAGCTGTACAAATTCATTATGACGAAAATAATATACCATCTATTGCTAGAGGTTTATGGTTAGATAAATATAAAAGAAAATTTTTTATTGGAACTTTTAAAAATGTAGTTTTGTATAATTCTAAAAGTTTATCATCTTTTATTTATTTAACAGAATTTGATCTAGAGGAAGGAAAAAAAGTTTGGGAAGAAATTACAGAAGGCGATAAAGTAGTTTTAGATACAGAAGAAATTTTAGAAATAGTAAGTAATATTAATGGATATCATTTTAAAATTTATTGTTAACAAAATTTAAAATTTATAATAAATATATTATTATAAATTTATTTATTAAAATAAAATGAGAATATCAAAAGAAGATAAATGTATGTCAGATTATGTTTGGTCTTGGTCAAGAGACAAGGCAAAAGAATATCGACAAAGTTGTAAAAAAACAAAAGATTGTATCAATTTAACTAAAAAAGGAATTATTTATAATAGAGAACAATGTGTTAATATTACCAAAACTTTTAATTTATATTTAGTTAAATCTGTTATAACAGGTAAAAATATTAATATTTTAACTACTAAGAAAAGTGAATGTTTTGACGTTTGTCTTAAGGATTGGAAAGACCATATGGAAGAGAAATACAAAACTGATTTTAAAGGAAAAATGACCGAAAGTGCTAAGAAAAAATTAAGGAAAGCAGTTAAAGATTTAAGAGAAAAATTTGTTGAGAAATTTTATAAGTTAAATTTAACCAAATTTACTTTTACTAATCTTAAAGAAATTAGTAAAAGTAATAAAGAATTAGATTATCAATTTATTTCTGATCTAAAAAGAGAACAACAAAGAAAGAAAGATATGAAAAAATTAAGAAGAGAAATCGAGTTTACTAATTTACTTATTATTTTTAAATAAATATCTTAATATTTATTTAAAAACTTTAATATGTTTTGGAAAAGAATTTTTTTCTATAACAGCTTTTTTATTAGGAATAATTACACTATCTAATTTTTCACAATTATAGAAAGCGTTTTCTCCTATATAGGTAATTGAATTAGGAATAGACACATTGGTTAAATTTTTACATTGATAGAAAATATTTTCTCCTAAACCAGTGACTGAATTAGGAATAATAACATCGGTTAAACTTTCACAGTAAGCAAAAGCGCCAGTTTCTATAATAGTGACTGAATCGGGAATTATTACACTAGTTAAATTTTTACATCCACAAAAAGAACCATTACCTAATTCATTGACCGAATCAGAGATAGTTAAATTAATTAAACTTTTACATCCATAAAAAATATATTGTTCTATATAAGTTATATCTTTTTCAAATATATAAATCTTACTATTATTTATAATTTTTAATATTAATTCTAAAAAATCTTTAGGAAATTTTATTTCAGATAAATTAATTATACAAAATAATAATAAACTGTTAATTTTATTACTAGGTTTTGCTTCGATATAATTTGTCATATTTATTTATAATAAAATTATTTATTATAAATTTCAATTTTTTATTTAATCAAGATTATCAATATTTTTATAATCGGTATCATCTTCGTTTTCTTCAACTTCATTTTCAAAATTAAATCTTTGATCCGGCGTTTCAACAGAAACGTTAGATCTTTGATCCGGCGTTTCAACAGAAACGTTACCTAAAAAATCTTCATATTCTTTAAAAACTTTTCTAAGATCAATCGGTCCCTCTTCAATCTCAAAAATATAATGTTCATATTCTATTAAATCTTCTAAATAACCATATAATTTACCTTTTTTAATATTTGCTGTATGATAATTATCTTCGATTATTCCTAACCCGTGAGTTTTAGGACAAATAATTTCTAAAGAACCATAATTATTTAAAAAATCATTGTGATCCATTAATTTATCATCATATTTTATATCCCCTTTAAAAAAATAAACATTGGTGTCTAATGAAGGTAATTTAATATAATTTAATTTTAATTCAAAATCTTCAACTTCTACACAATATTTAGTAAATTTTTCTGAAGGATAATTTTTCATACATATATTTCCTACACCTGGTTTATAACATAAATAATTAATAAAATAATTAGTAAAGAAATATGATATTTTTCTAAAATTGAATAAAGTTAGCCCTATAGCAACAGAAGTTGTTAATAAACAAAATGTATTTTGGGCCTCCATTTTTTTAATATAAAAATTATTATTTAAATATCATTTTAATTTTCTATTAATAATTATAATTGAATAAACTCCAATAAAACCTATACCAAAATATTTACAAAATAAATATAATTCTTTTTGTAGATCTAAATAATCCATCTCTTTTTTGTTCTAGAAATTTTAATTTAAATATCATTTTATATATTTTTTTGTAATATAAATAGTAAAAATAAAAATGATTATTTAAATATAATTTTTAGTTAAAAAAATGAGTTGTATTATTTGTGCTGATGATTATACTAAACAAGTTAGAAGGGAAATTAAATGTCCCGAATGCGGAGGAGAAGCATGTTTAACTTGTTTTAAAAGAACTTTATTAGGCAGTACAATTTTAAAATGTATGTTTCCAGAATGTAATAAAGTTTTTAGTTTTATAGAATTAAATAAATTAACTGAAAGTAATTCTTTTTCAAAAGAAATTATGGATAAATTAGCAAAAGTTACATTTGAAGAGGAAAAAAATTTTTTACCAAGAAGACAAGATTTAGCTAAACAAAAATTAAATGTAAAAAAATATACAGCAAGAAGTATCGAAAGATACAAATTTATAGGTGAAATTTCCGAGGAAAGAAATGAATGTCGCTCACAATTGAATTTAGAAATTAGAAATAACAAAGAATTATTAGATTTAAGAACTCAAATACATAATTTAAAAATAAAAAAAGAAACATTAAATAAATTATTAATTAAGGAAATGAATGATAAAATAATGCCTTATAATAAAAAAATTGAACAAATTAATTTAGAAGATGATATTGATAGAGAGAATTTAAATATTGTTAGAAACGATAAAAAAGGATTTAATTATACGTTTATAAAACAATGTAATCAAAATGATTGTAAAGGATTTTTAGAAAATAACTCTGAGGAAAAAGGATGGAAATGTTCTTTGTGTGATAAATTTACTTGTCGTAAATGTCAAGAACCTTTGATTGATATTATTGATGAAGAAGGGAAGAAAATAAAACATGAATGTAATGAAGATATTATTATCAATTTAAAAGAAATGAAAAAAGATACTAAACCGTGTCCTAAATGTGGAACAGGTATATTTAAAATAGATGGTTGTAGCACAATGTTTTGTATATCTTGTCAAACTTATTTTGATTGGAATAGTGGAAAAATTCATAATAAAGCTGTCCATAATCCTGACGCTGTTAGGTGGATGAGAGAAAATAATAGAGCTATAGCTAGACCTGAAGGAAACGGGGAATGTTTAGATCCTCTAATAAATAATATGGAATATTATGATTTTTTATATACTAAAAAAGTAAAATTATATTTTGGGTACGATAGAATAATGTTCAATACTATTTTATCATTGGTTGATAAAACCGTACATATAAATGAAGTTATAATTCCTAGATTTTCTAATAATTTTTTAGCAAAAAGTGTTGATATAGCAGTTGAATATTTAATTAATGATGATTATATTGAAAAAAAATGGTTTTCAGATATTAAAAAATTTAAAAAACAACAAATGTTTAATAATGAAATTAGTAATATTTTATCTTTATATATTGAAGTAGTGAGAACTGTTTTAAGTAACATAAAAGAAATAATTATTAGAAATAATAAAATTGATGATATAGGAGAACAATTAATGTTGGTTCCTAAATTGGCAGAAAATTGTAATAAAAATATAGAGGAAATTAAACATTGTTTTGGTTCTAAAAGAAAAATGTCTTTTGATATAATTACTAATAAAAAACATTTATTTGAAATATTTTTTAGATAATTTTTAATTTTTATTTAATTTATATATTTAATAATATATAAATTAAAAAATTTTTTTTATTTTAAATTCTTGAGGACGGTCATAATCTGCCTCTTCTAAAGTTTTTATCCATCTTTTAGGAATTTTATTATATCCAAATTTAGCTCCTAAAAAAGCTCCAGCTATAGCCCCGTTAGTATCGGTGTCTCCTCCTAATTTAAATATACTTTTAAAAGCATTTTCATAATCTTTACTATGATAAAGATAATGAAAAGCTATTTGTAAAGATACATACATAAATCCCATCATATGACCGTCTATTTTTATATCTCTATAATAAGGCGTTTTTTCAGCACTATTAACAATATGTTTTAAATTTATTACATCTTGATGTTCATCTAAATCTATAATTCTTAAAGCTTCTTTTTTATAATCTTTACCTTTGTTAATAATATAAATTAACATATAAATATATAATTTAGCAGTATAATAACAAGCTTTATTAGAATGTGTTATAACCACATCTTCTTGAATAATTTTATCTAAATTTTCTAAACCTAAAATTGTCAAAGGAGCAATACGCATTAAGAATCCATTACTTTTACTTCCACTATTTAATCTTATAGAATTATTAACTGTATCTTTATAATTTTTTGCGTTTCTTAAAGCCTTAGCTGTAGTAATTCCGTTATCTTTTGGTTCACTTTTTAACCATCTGATATATGCTTTAGCAACATCTTCTTTATCATATTTTTTCTTTTTCAAAATAGAATATAATAAAGCTAATGTCATTTCTGAATCATCAGTCACTTGTCCTTTGGCTACATGAAAAGGACCTCCTCCAACAATATTTAATTTAACTGGTAATTTGACATCACTAGATTTTTTAAATTCATATGTAGTTCCTAAAGCATCTCCAACAAAAACACCGTAAATAGCTCCTTTCAAATTATTCATTCTTATTTTTAATATATAATTATTTATTTTTCTTTATTTCTTTTTTTATAGTTTTATCTTCGCTAGGGAAAATTATTTTCCCTTTATAGGTTGGTTCATTATAAGGAAAATAATCAATATCCATCTTTTAACTTTTTTAGATAGTCTTTAATATATTTAATTTTTTTTTCTTTAATATTATTATTTAAATTAATACTAATATTTTCTTCTTCTTCTTTCTTCTCTTCTTCTATTTCTTTACCTAATTTTTCATCCTCAATAATATTAAATAATTCATTAATAAAATCTAAATCATTATTGTTTTTTTTCGGTACTAAAGAATCTAATAATAAATCTTCGTCATCGTTTTCTTCTCCTTCGTAATTTTGATAGTAATTTTTAATATTTTTAAAAATATCTTCAAATTCAAAGACGTTTTCTCCTACACCTTTAGAAAAATCAAATTCTTCCTTATAAATTTTGCGTACAGTTTTACAATCGCAATCTTCCATTTTTTTAAATTGAAATTTTTATAAATATAAAAAATATTTAAAATGACTCTGTTACCAGATATTGATAATGAAAGTAATTATCTTTCTAAATTAAGGTTTAAAGATGGCAGTGTATTAACTGAAAAAGAAATAAAACAATTTATTAATACTGGATTTACTAAAAATAAAGCAGATGTTATAGAAATGGCAGGTATAGTAGATGACATAGGAATTAAAAAAACCATTACTTTTTTAGAAAAACATAAAGGTGAAACATTTCTAACTGTCTTAAAGAAATCAAGTTTATTTAGCGAAGCTAGACGTAAATATTATTTAGACTTAACAGCTCCCTTTAGATCTTTTAGTGATATGAAGGAAGGAATTGTTAAATGTCCTAAATGTGGGAGTAAGAAAACTAAAACTGTTTCACAGCAAATGAGAGGAGCAGATGAACCAGCCACAGATTTTAGTAGTTGTGTATGTGGTCATAATTGGAGTCGTAATTAATTTATTTATTTATTTAATAAAATGATATCTCCTGCCTTGACAGGAATTATTATAGCTATGTCTTTTATTGAATTATTTGCACAGATATTTATTAAAACGTATTATGACACTAAAAAAGTTTATTGGTTTTTCTTAGCTTTAATGTTTTATTCAGTTATTTTATATCTTTTATATCTTGCTTATGCTTTCACTGGCTTAGCGGTTGCTAATGGATTATGGAGTGCTTTGACATTATTATTAACAACAGTTGTGGGTATCTTTTATTATAAAGAAAGTTTAGGTATAGGAGAACTTTTTGGTATTTTTTTAACAGGGATAGGTATTTTAATTTTAGGAATGTATAGTAATGAAAAAGCCGAAGAATTATAAAAAATTAATATAATAAATATTAAGTTATATTTATTATGTAAAAAAATAAAAAATTAAAAAAGAATTTCTGATTTAACATACCAATCAACTGTTTTATTATTATTACTAATTAAATCAATATTACCTCCAGAAGTACCCATTGAGACGCCAAAACTAACAGTGGGAAGAGTAAAATTTAAATTATCAGTTCTATTAGTAACGACTGTAAAATTATCCAATTTTAATATAGATGTACCAGCAGTATTATAAAATACTATTTTATATTCACCGTCAAATATTTCATCGTCACTGGTAGAATAACCAACGATATTAGTATTAATAACAGATGGTTTAGAAAATGGAACTGGATAATCAAAGATTCTGTTAGTGCTTAAACTTGTGGCACTTGTTGTTTGAATAGATGCACCTAATAAAACTTTATTAAAATTTACTGAAAAATAATTATTATTAGTAAAAACGGCTTTATTATATTCACTACTAACATCTAAAAAAAATGTATTTTTAGTTGGTGCAGTTTGTTTAGTAGCAGTAGATGTTGCCGTTTGTTTATATATTCCATTTTCACTTCGAATATCTTGAGATGTTAAAATAACATCTTGATCTATATTAACATCAGAAGAAAAATCACTAATATCAATGACGTTAGTATTATAAATTTTATGAACCGTTGAAGGAATATATTCTAAATTAGATTTATCATCTAAATTAACAATTATATCGCTATGATTTAATTGTTCTGTCCCTCTGTAATATTTAATATTTAAGTTTGTTTGGTCAAAAGGCATTTTTATACATAGGTTTATTTAAAATATTATACTTTTAATTCTATTCTTACTATTTCTATATTATCACTATTATTAACATTCTCTGTTAATTTATAATTTAATTTATAATAATTAGAACCGTTATTTGTGAAAGTAATTCTATCTGTTTTGAAATTACTTACATTTCTCTTATTTTCTATTTTAGTACTGACTACAACATCACTACTATCAGTAATCGTAAAAGTTAATGTTCCTACTAAATCATTAACAAAAAAATAAGAAATATTTAAATATGGTTTTTTAAAGGGGGTTTCATAAAATGTTAATAAATTTACTGTATTTCCACTATCCACTAAATAAGTTTCTACACTCATACTTTCTAATCCTAAAAGAATTGTTTCGCTTCTATTATTAAGTATAAATGTCCAAACATAAATAAAAACAAAAACCATTAAAATAAATACAAATATTACAATACATATATATAAATATAATATATTTATTCCACTATCCATTTTGTTATAAAAATAAATAATGAAATATATTTGTGTTTTAAAATATAATTAAATAATATTATCTTTTTTTTATTTTGCCTTTATTATCAAGTAAAATAAAAAAGTATAAAAATAAGTGAAAAATATAAAATTTATATAAAAATAGACGTTTTTATTTTTTATTGGATATTATAAGTAAAAAATAAAAACGTCTGTAAATAAAACAAAAGTTTGAACCTTTATTTCACCTTATAATAATGTAAATTGGTGTTTTTTAGTAATTATTTTAAAGGGGAATCCCTTAAAATAAAGTTTTTTTAGATATTTTTATCTTTTTTAATATCTTTATCATTATTTTTATCAAGATAATAATAATATTGAAAAAGGTAATATTTTTTATTTTGCCTTTATTATCAAGTAAAATAAAAAAGTATAAAAATAAGGAGAAAATATAAAATTTGTATAAAAATAGACATTTTTATTTTTTAATGGATATTATAAGTAAAAAATAAAAACGTCTCTAAATAAAACAAAAGTTTGAACCTTTATTTCACCTTATAATAATGTAAATTGGTGTTTTTTAGTAATTATTTTAAAGGGGAATCCCTTAAAATAAAGTTTTTTAGCTATTTTTATCTTTTTTAATATCTTTATCATTATTTTTATCAAGATAATAATAATATTGAAAAAGGTAATATTTTTTATTTTGCCTTTATTATCAAGTAAAATAAAAAAGTATAAAAATAAGGAGAAAATATAAAATTTGTATAAAAATAGACATTTTTATTTTTTAATGGATATTATAAGTAAAAAATAAAAACGTCTCTAAATAAAACAAAAGTTTAATCCTTTATTTCACCCTATAATAATGTAAATTGGTGTTTTTTAGTAATTATTTTAAAGGGGAATCCCTTAAAATAAAGTTTTTTAGTAAAAATTTGCATTTTAAAATTTATATTTATTATTATTTAAAAAAAAAACATGATATATTAAAAAACAATAATGGTTAATGCTCAACTATATTCTAATTTAGCTGTTCTTGATAATAGTTTTTATATTATAAGTAATACTGACGAAGGACTTTCTATTGGTGTTAGTTTTAGTATTCAAAATACTAGTGAAATTATTACTCTCACTTTACCTTCTGCATCGGGAACTATAGCTTTGACAGGAGGTGCTGCTTCTTCTCTTCCAGCAGATAATATTACACCAGGAGATTCATCTGTTTACATTACTACCACCGCTGGAGGCACTAGTTTAAATACTAATCAAGGAGTGAGTTTAATTTTAAATTATGACGGAACACCTGAAGTTAGTTTAGGATTAAGTACTATGAAATTAAAGGAAAATGAAGGTTATACTATTACTCATACTTCTAACGCTGCAGCTGAAGATTTAACTATTTCTCAGGCAGGAGCTGTGGATGCTAGTTTAGTTTTAAGCTCGGCTGGTACTGGTGTTGATGCTTTGAAATTTGATGCTACTGCTGGAGGTATTGATATTAATTCTGGTACCGGAGGTTTTACTGTTGATAGTACAGGAGCTATTAGTATAGATTGTACAGGTACTGGAGTTGCCACAAATTTAAATCATGTAGGTGCCGCTGGACAAGATTTAACTGTTGCTTGTACTGCTGGATCTCTTAATTTAACGGCTGGTGAAGCAGATGGTGCTGCAGTTAGAATTCATGCTTCTGATACTGCTGGAGGTATTAGTATTAACGCAGGAACTGGTGGTATTGATATTAGTACAACAGGTACTTTTACTTTACAATCTACAGATACGGCCAGTGATTCTGTGCTAGTTGAATCAACATTAGGAGGAATAGATATTAGAGCCAGTAACGGAACTAGTGCAGTTAAAGTACAAAAATCTACAAGATATTTTCAAATTGAATATACCACTGATGCTACTACTGATGTGCAAGCAATTAGGACGCTTGATAATTTAGTGGTTGCCGGTACTTCTTCTTCCCATTATGTACATGCTGATTTTACTGTTGTTAATGGAGTATCTGCTTTAGTGGGTGGTTATGGAATTACTGGCGTTTATTATTATAATAAATCAACATTAGCACTTCATAATGTTACTTCTCATACCTCGGTAGGTGATACTACAAATGATAACAATGGAACAGGGACCATTGGCAATACGACTATATCTATTTCTGGGACAGATCTTGCAGTTAATTATGAGCCCACTAGTACAGTCGTCGTAAACGTGGAAGGATTAATAACAGTTACCACGGCAGAAGTAACGTAATTATAAAATATATAAACTAAAAGTTTTTAAAAATTGATTTATAAATATAAATATATTTATAAAAATATTAAAGATGATAAATTGGTATTCTTTTTTAAATAGAAAAGGAAAGGATAATTTATTGAGTAATGAAAAAATTGAAGAAGAAAATATAATAGTTTGTCAACAATTAAAATATAGGCAATATGCTAAATTTAAAAACCATATTCATTTAAGAAAATATATGCAAAATACTGAATATAATAATAAATGTTTTTATGAATTAATTACTGAAAAAAAATTTAGAAAACCTTATTTTGACATTGATATTGACGATATTAAATTAGATGAAAAAATTATTATCGATGAGATTATTTTGTCTATATCTAAAATTTTAGAAGATGCCGTTATCTTAATTTATTCATCTCACACTAAAGATAAAATAAGTTTTCATATTGTTATTGGGAATTATTATTTTATTAATAATCAAGAGAATAAAAATTTCTATCAAAAAGTTATAGAAAATTTAAAAAAAGAAACTTCTGAATATGTTGATAGTAAAGTTTATAATACCGTACAACAATTTAGAATTTTAGGCTCTCATAAATACGAAAAAACCAATGTTAAAATTTTTAGAGAAGATTTGAGTAAAAATTTTAACATACCTGATATTTATAAAGAATTACCAACAGCCATAGAAAATTATTTATTAATTAGTTCTTTGGTCACCATGACAGAAGGAGCAAAATATTTATCAGGATATGAGAAAAAAGAAGAAATAAAAAATATTGTTCCGGAAAATGGATTTTCTTCAATAAGTGATTTAGAAGATATTTTAAATATTTTTTATTCTGTATATTCTTATGATATTTTTCAATATTTAAATACTATAGATAATAACGGTAACTTATTAATTACTTTTAAAAGATTATCTCCTTCTTATTGTAATGAATGTAATAGAAGACATGAACATGAAAATCCCTTTGTTACTGTTAATGGTATATATAGAAATATATTTTTTTATTGTCGTAGAAAAGAAGGTGAGGAAGTTGGATTAGGAAAACATATAGGAAGTTTAGGACCAGAAATAATTCCTGAATTAAAAATAGAAGATATATCAAATATTTCAAATATTTGCCGGACCGAAGGTATATCAAATATTTCAAATATTTGCCGGACCGAAGGTATATCAAATATTTCAAATATTTGCCGGACCGAAGGTATATCAAATATTTCAAATATTTGCCGGACCGAAGGTATATCAAATTTAAATATTTGCCGGACCTCTGGTATATCAAATTTAAAAATAAAAAATGTACCAATTATTATTAATGACGAAGAAGAAACCAATGAAGGCACTTCTATCATTGATCAAATGAAAGTTTTAAATACATCAAAAAAGAAACATAAACCTGTCATAGTAACAAGTTTTTTACAAATATAATTTTTTAATTTAATATTAAATTAAAAAAAATAATATTAAATTAAAAAAAATAATATTAAATTAAAAAAAATAATATTAAATTAAAAAAAATAATATTAAATTAAAAAAAATAATATTAAATTAAAAAATATTTTTGAGTAAAAAGAAAATAATTAATAAAATAGCTATTAGTTATTATGTCTGTCTATTTACGTGAATTAAACGATGAAGTCATCAGATTAAACCAGATTTTAAAAATAAACAATTTTGTTCCTAATGGAATTTTAGAATTGATAGAGAATAATGTCCCTGATAATAATTATATTTTAGGAGTTAAATATGAAACAGGAGAAGCACAAATTTGTATGAGTGGTCATCCAAAGGAAGGAGAAGATATTACCCAGGGATGTATGAGAGAATTAACTGAAGAAATGTTTTTAGTTAGTAAAGAAGGCACTATAAAACATTGTATTAGTAAAGGTGTTAATCATTTCTTTTGTATTAGTTTGAAAGAAACCTATATTAATAAAATTATTACTTACAATAAAAATAAAGATTTACCAGAAAGAGCTATTATTTGTGTTCATGGAAATGAATTTGAAATTTTAAGATATATGAGTAAAATTAAAAAACAAGAAAAAAATAAAGACCAAATAAATGGTATTTGGGCAGCGAAAAAAAATAAAATTATTAGTACTATTAAGAAAATTCAATATACTAAAAAAAGATGTAAATTATATTAATTTAAAATCATATGATGATAAATTTTGTAATTTTAATAATTCTAACATTTTAATATAAACATCGTATAATATTTTAGTATCTTCATAAGCAGAATGTTTATTATTTACTAATCTATCATGATTTTCAACTTCAAATCTTTCACATAAATTATCTAATTTATTTTTTTCTCCGGGAAATAAATAACGTGCAATTTTACAAGTACAAATAAATCTTTCACTAGCATAAGGTTCCCATCCTGCATTTTTTAATTCTGAATTAAAAAATCTCATGTCAAATTTAGCATTATGTGCTACTAAAAGAGAATTTCCCACAAATTCTATCATTTCCTCTACCTTATCTACAAATAAAGGGGAATCTTTAACATCTTCATTAGATATTTTATGTATTTTATAAGCTCCTTCATCAATTTTGATAAGAGGATTAAAATAACTTTGAAAGAATTTGCCAGTTTTGACACCATTTACAACTTCCATTAAAGAAATTTCTATTATTTTATCTTCTTTACCTAAACCTGTAGTTTCTGTATCAAAAATTATTTCCCTTTTATTTTCTAATTCTACTTTTATTTTTTTAGTTATTATTTCATGGTCTTTTAAATCTATTTTTTCTTCTACTTCCTTTAATTCTTCTACTTCTTCCCTTTTTCTTTTACCATTATTCCATTCTCCTGATTCTATTTTTTTCTGTTTCCATTCTCCAAAGGGTAACCACTCTCCTGATTCTATTTTTTTTCTTTTCCATTCTTCTTTATCATAAGTCATTTTATTTATTTAACATATAAAAAAAATAAAAATGAAATTTAAATTAAAAATTTAACAATATAATAGATTGCTTAATAATCATGAGTAAAGATTTGGGATTTAATGAAAAACCAGAAAAAGGTATTTGTTATCATCATATTCCTGGTTCGGTTAGTCAGTATGAATTTTCTATAAATAAAGATAAAAAAACTTATGTTGCCAATTTAATTTTTCAATATGGACAAAATCCAAAAAAAGTAACTCCCATAGTAGGTTGGATTAAAACCGATGATGGTAAAATTTATTCTCCTGAGTATTTTTTATCAGAAATAATAAAATTAGAAAAAATATTTAAATACGATGATCAAACTTTTAGACATTTCACTCTTTATTCTGGAAATGGAAAAGTTAAGGTAAAGATCAATCGAAGTGTTTCTTCGGATAAATTTGATATTATGCCTCTGGCTTGTATTTCAGAAGAAGGAGGTATTGAAGAACCAAAAACTTATATTAATAAAGAAAGTATTTATTTCCAATTTATTTCTAATATCAGTAGTGGCAACCTTAATGACGTTATTATACTTATTAAAGAACGTAAAGAAGAAATTATAAAGGCTTATCCTTACATGAATATACTTATTTCTAATATTGAAAAGGTTCATGATAATTTACATTCTTTAGCTTGGTTTAATGATAACTTAGAAAAAAATATTGGAAAAAAAGATAATATTCAAAGTTTTGATCAATTATCTAATTTATTCGAAAAGATATTTAAGGAATCAGAAGGAGAAAAAGGAATTTTAAGAATTATTTCTAAAGCTTTTGCCTATGTTCCTCGTGATTAAAAAATATTTAAAAAAAATAAAAAATATAAATTAAAATTTATATTTTTTTAAGATAGTATACTGGTAAATGTTTTTGTAAAGATGAAGTTTTTGAAATCCATTCAATTATATTTTTTTCATTTAAAATAGGTATTTTTTTTAATTCGTTTTTAATAAATTTTAAATCGGAAATTCCAGAAAGTAATTTAAAATTATATGTTAAATCTTTAAAAATATTTCCATTTATTTCCTTAGATTTAACTGCTTTGAATCCGTATTTTTCATAATAAGTTATTCCATTTTTTTGTAAATAAAATATAGGCAATTTAATTTTATATTTACCATATTTAATAGTACTTTCATCTTGTAGTAATATATTTTTAACACCAAATCTTCTAGATAAATCTTCTATTAAATTTAAAAAAAATTCTCCTTTTTTAATTTCTAATTTTTTAACATTACAAGTTTTATTTACATTTAATTTTTCTATGTCAGAATATTTATAAAATAAATTATCAATATACATTATTTTATTATAAGGATACCAGGAAAATTTAACACATATATTTTTATTATTTTTATCTAACACACTAAAATCAATAGATAAACCTTTAACTGTTAAAACACTGTAAATTTAATTGTTGTTTTATTTTCTAATTCTAAGGTAAATATGGTCATATTAAAGGTAAATATTAAAAAATAAATAGAATTCCATAATTGTTCTAAATTTATATATTTATATTTAGTAACTATATTTTTTTTATTTATACTTTTTATATAATTATCTAATCCTTTAGGAATTAAATATTCACCATTTAATTCGTCATAATAAATTTTACTTTGTAATATATAAATTTCTTTTTGGTCCATTTTATTTATTTATATTTAATAAATAAAATGGACCAATACGAAAAAGAAATTTTAGAACTAGCCGAAGAATTAACAGAGTTAGAAACAGGAAATATTAAAAGTGTTGCTGGTATTATGAACACTGTTTATAATATTGTAGAAGAAACTATTAGAAGAAATAAAAATAAAGAAAAATTATCGGTTGCTTTCAAAAAAGAATTAAGTATTAAGGTTTTGAGAAATGTTGTAGAAATTCTTAAAAGTAAAGAATTAATTAGTGAAAATTTATACGATTTAATTATTGATAATATCGATAATGAAAATGTAGAATTATTCATAGACTTATTTGAAGATATAAATGAAATTTGGGAAAGCACCATATCAACAGGATGTTTATGTTTTAAGAAAAAAAAGAAGAATAATATTAAAAAATTAAAAGTTAAAAAAATTAACAGAAATGAAATTTAAATAAAAACTTTTTAAAAATAAAGAATTTGAAGAATGTCTTCAGAAGTAGATATGGATGTAGATGAAACATCCGGCGTTTCGATTGAAACGTTGGAACAAAAGGTAGGAGAAAAAGAAGAACTTTTTATGACATTAATTGTTGATGATCATAAAGTAGTTGTTTCTGAAAAATATATAAATATGAGTAAAACTTTAAGTGATATGATAGAAGATACAGGAGGTTTTGGAAATATAAAAGAATTGCCATTAGAAAATTGTTCAAAAGAAATTTTAGATAAAGTATTGGATTTTTGTAAATTACATTCAGAAGAACCTAGGGACTATATCGAAGGTCAATATGTAGAAGGGTGGCCTAAGGAATTTCTTGAAATGGATATTACATTACTTTATGAATTAACTCTCGTTGCAAATTATCTAAATATTGAAGCATTATCTACATTGTGTTGTAGAGGAGTGGCAGAGTTGATCAAAGGAAAAGCTCCTAGTGAAATTAAGATAATTTATGAAGGTAAACCAGAGGATTTTACAGAAGAAGAAATCGCTGATGCTTGGGAAAATCATCCTAAAATTATGAATGATGCTAAAATTAATGGTATTATAACTTAAATAAATTATAAAATTATAATTAAAAAAATTAATTATAATTAATAAACATATTTTTAAATAGCATAATAAAAAATAATATTTTCTTCTTCATTTAATTTAATAATTTTTTTTGGATACTCTAAACCATCAAAATTTATAATTTTACTTTCCTTATAATTATTAGTATAAATATGATTCTCATAATCTTTTAAATGATAAATATGTTCTTTATATATTTCTTCTATTAATTCTTTAGAATCGTTAAATCTTTGATCCGGCAAATCTGTTGATTTGTTAAATCTTTGATCCGGCAAATCTGTTGATTTGTTAAATCTTTGATCCGGCAAATCTATTTTTTCTATTTTATATCTTTTATTTAATATTTCATAAACTTCATCTATTTTTTTTGTTATACCTTCGGTCCGGCAAATCTGATGATTTGATATATTATCTTGTTCATAATTTATATCAGTTAATTCTCCTTTTTTTCCTTCATTTAAAATACTTGCTATAATAATAAAAGGATAAAGGGAAATAGTGTTTGTTCTCTTTATACTTTCATCTAAAAATCTTTGAGGATTTTCTTTTAATACTATTTTTTCTTCTCTAATAAATGGTAAAGATAAATAGGGTAATGTTTCGGTTGAAACATCGAGATTAATAATAATTTCACCTTGATGAAGATAACTTTTAGAGAACTCAATAAATTCTTGTGATAATAATTTAAAATTATGAAAGTAAATTTTAACAATATTATCGAATGGTAAAGGAATAATATTTTGACTATTCATTATAATAAAAGTTGTTTTTCTTTTACTATTAATTTTTCCAAATTTAGTTTTATTAATATCTTCATTAATTTTATAAATTTCTCTAATTTTTTCTCTTTTAATTTTAATATCATCATCGGAAAATATTAAAATTATTTTTCCTTCTTCTATAATATCTTCTAAATTTTCTTCTTTATAAATAATTGTTATTAATTCTTTGTTTATTTTTTCTTCAATATATTTGAAATTATCAAAGGGTAAAGGATCTATCATAGGGTAATGATTATAGATAATTATTTCTCTGTTTTTAATTCTTTTAAAAATTTCTTGATATTCTTTATCTTTATTATATATCAAAATAAATATTAATTTTAGATATGGAATTTTTTCTAATTTTAAAAATTCTTTGGGAGAAATAATATCATCGATATCGTATAATTTAGAAATTATTTCAGGATTGTTAATTATTAATAAAGAATTATCCTGGTGTTTATAGTTAAAATTATTTTTATCAATTAATAACATTTTTTATTTAATTAAATAATTAATTAAATATTAATTAATTAGTTGGTATTATTTATATATTTAATAATGATGATGATAATGATGTCTAGCAACGAAATATAAGAGGACAGAAACAACTGCTGCCTCGAAACAAGTAGTAGCGGTTGCTACAACAACTGTGCTACCGTCACCAAGCTGACTTTGGTCATTGGCTTTTGCTGTATAGTAAATCCATGCGATACCTGATGCTAAAGCACAGAGCACAAAAAGATAACAAACCACATTCATGACTTTAAAAATTTCTTTGCTTGGAGCTACATCTACTTCATTAAGGACATAACCTACTGAAGACGAAGATTTTCTAGCTGGCGATCTTTTGGACGGGGACCGTTTAACAGGAGATGATTTTCTCGGAGATGATTTTCTAGGAGGCATTTTTATTGAAGAAAAAAATAATTTTTTTTTATTTTTTTTATTTTATTATTTTTAATGATAATATGCAATATATAAAAACTTGAAACACAGTAGTTAATGATTATAATATATTATAATATATTATAATTTTTTTATTTTTAATGATGACAGCTATAATGATGACGACACACCAGATATAAAAGTATAGAAGCTACAGTGGCTTGAAACATAGCGGTGGCTGTTTGTAAAACATCGCCAGTAATATCATCTTTACCTAAGCCGTTTTTCCCTCCTATTTGATTTTGATCAACAGCATTTGCTATATAAACCATCCATGCTATAACAGATGCTAAAGCTAACGTAGCAAAAATATATGAAGAACCATTAAAAATTGATAAAATTCGATTAGATGGTTTTTCTAACATTTCGTTATAACCCATTTTTTTATTATATAAAAAAATATATTTTTTATAATATATTTTTTATAATATATTTTTTATAATATATTTTTTATAATATATTTACATATGTGTGTTTGAGAAATGATGTCTAAACACCATATAAAGTAAAACTGAAAGTACAACTCCTTCGAACATAGTATTCGTTGTGGAAAGAACACTGGTTGCGTCTGCACCAACGGGACTTCCATCTGGACCTCCAATTTGCTGTGCATCAACAGCCTTGGCTGTATAGTAGATCCACGCAATTGTTGCCGCTAGAGCGGTTAAAGCGAAAAGATAAGACATGCTACTCATTGTAACTAAAATTTCTTTGACTGGTTTTTCTTCAAGTGGTTTGATCATTTTATAAAAATAAAAAAATAATTTTTTTATTTTTTTATTTTTATAAAAAATTATAAGAAAACAAAAATAGTTTAATACAAAATAAAATGAAGAAGTTTTGGTTTTATATTTATTTATTTTTAATTTTAGGTGTCATTTGTATAGGTGTTATTTTTATGACTACTAGCGAAGAAAATAATACTACTCAAATATCTAATGGAAATTTTAATAGTTTGGTTGGTAACGAAATTATAGGTCAAGCTATTAATATGAAAGATTATATTACACAGGCACAGGCAAAGGTTTCTAATATTATTACCGAGGAAATTGAAATACCTTTAATTATCAGACAATATCCCTTAGGACGCAATATATTAGCACAAGCTACCATGAACAATATATATAATGTTAGAGGGGGAGGTTTAATAGTACTTAGCACTGTTAGTTTAGCAGATCCTGAAAGATGGATTAATATTATTGTACATGAAATATTACATGTTTTAGGTATAGGTACTTCTGATAGATGGGAAGATTCAGTAATCACTATTGGGGGAGAAAAATTTTTAGATAGAATATTATTCCCAAAATCTTCCAGGGAATACGATTTTTTAATACAAAATGGTTTGGTTAACGGCACTGTGGGAAATTCTATACCATTGAGTGATAGCGTAGATTCTTTTCCAGATGGAGGAGCACATTTAGATGAATTGGTTTTTGATAAAGAAGTTATGACCCCTATTGCAGACGATATAAATATAATTAGTAGTTTAAGTATTGCTATGTTAGAGGATTTAAGTTTTGAAGTTGATTATAATTATAACGAAGATTATTTACTTTAATTATATTTTTATTAATTTTATTAAAATTAATAAAAAATTATAATATTTATTTTGCAAAATTAAAAAACTTTCCTTTTTTTCGTTTTAATAATTCTTTCTTTAGAATACTTAATTTATTTAACCAAATTTCTTCAGCTGTTGTACTCTTAGCTTTTTCTAATCTAATGTTGGCATCTTCTAATTGTTTATTATATTTTTCTAAAGATTCATTTGAAAAATCTCTAGTTTTAGATTTTTCATAATATTTTAAAGGAATTCCTAAAACTTTCATTTTTTCCATAACATCTTCTTCTTTTATTTTCTTGATTATAATTTCTTCCTTCATAACATGACCAATAAATTTCATCATATAACCAATATCTTTAACATTATTATCTTCATTACTAATTCTATAATTTCTTAATTCTTTATAATGTTCAATCATATGTTGATAATATTTTTCCATCACATCTTGAATCTTTTCAAACTGGGTAGGAAACCCTTTATGATCAATAAATGTTATATTAGACAAACCAAAACTTCTAACTAATTTTAACGATTTAATATCAGGTTTAACTGGATAATTTTTATTCCATCTAATAGTAAAATCTACTTTATCTGGACTAGAATAATTATCAAAATCTAAAATACATTTATCTTTATTTCTTTCAGTAACAATAGAATTTAACCAATTTTTATATTGATCCGACCAAACTTTTACTGGTAATTCTGTGACTTTAATAACATAAATATCATCCTCTCTAGCTTCAACTATCTGAAATTTACCATAAGTATGTAAACTTATTTTAGAATTTTCAACATGTTTTAATAGAGCTATATTATCATCATCTAATTTATTCTTTTCTTCTTCCTCTATTTCATCAGATGTTTTTTCTAATGCTTCCATAGCTTCATTTTTGAAAACCGCTTCCTCAGCAGGGTTATAAGAATTATCTCTAACTTTAATTTCTTTTTTTCCTTCAAATTTATTATACCAAGGTATTAAAGGATTGCTTTCTTTACCCCTACATTTATTTTCATACCATTCAATAACTTCAATAGGATGATGAGCTGGCGAAGATGTAGAATAACCAGTAGCTATACCATTAGTTCCATTAACAATAGGCATAGGTATAACACCGGGTAACCAATAAGGTTCACATTCTTCACCCTCTATAATATGTTTAGGAACTAATTCTATTGATTCTTTATAATAAACTAAAGGAATCCACCAAGATAAATGAGTTTCTGAATAACGAGCATCTGCCGCTTCTTTACCTCCGTCTTCTCTAGTTCCGAAACCTCCTCCTTGATAAAAATAATTCATATTATTACTACCAACAAAATCTTGAGCCATCTTTATAAAGGTTCCAATCAAAGAAGTTTCACCATGATGATATTGTGTCATATCTGCTGATTTATAAACTAATCTACCAACTTTAATTCTTTTACTTTTATCTTTAGGATTATAATTAAAATAATTTAAGGAAGCATAAAGAGCTTTTCTTTGTGACATTTTAAGATGATCATATTCTGATGGTATAGCTCTGAATAAACTAGTGACAGAATAATTTACTAATTCCCTGTTAAGAAATTGACTAATATTTTGAGCTCCTTCTAAAGGATTTTTTCCCTTAATAATATCACTTAAATTAACAGGTGAAACATCTTCTATTTGAGTAATATCTCTCCATTTTGCTATCCATTCTTTACGTTTATCAGCGTTATCTGTATGAAAAGCTAAATCAAAATTTTCATTACTTTTATCATCATAAATACAGAAAATTGTGGGTGCAAAATTTAAATCGTCACCAACATCTTCTGCTTCAGAAGATCCTAATCCTTTATAATATCTAATTTCATAGCCTTTAATATCATTGGTTTTCTTCCAATCATCGAAGTCTTTGGCCATGAAAAATCTTTTAACTATTGTATCCTTTTTCCTTAATTTAATAACTGGTGTTCTTAAATAGCCTACCATATTTTGTTTAAGAATACCAGGAAATTTTTCTCTTAAAAAATTTAAAAAATGTGCTAAAATATGATAACCATCATCATCAGCATCAACATTAATAATTAAAAATCCATATCTCAAAGTATCTAAATTGGCTTTAGAATTATAATCAATACCTTCTTTTAAACCTATCATTTGTTTGATATAAGCAAAGACTTTATTATTTGTATATTTTTCAGCTTTAGCTTTAGTAATATTTAATGGTTTACCTTTCAATATAGCCAACCCGTTATAATCTTTTCCATTTTCTAATAAAGAAATTCTTCTACGGGGATATCCTGCAGCAGAATTTCCTTCTACAATATAAAGAGCACATTTAAGAGATTCTCTTGTTCCTGCTTTATTAGCATTAAAACCTTTTTCCTCTTTAATATGTTTTGCTTTTTTACCGTCTGTTTTACTAGCATTTCTAAAAGCCATAATTTCTAATTCTTTATATAATCTTTGAATTATCGACCACTCATTAATTATCTTTAATTTATTTTCCTCGATAAAAAATGTAGGCTGAGGAGAAGTTAATTTAGTTTTTGATTGAGAATCATATTCTGTATCAATTAAACGAGCATTTACAATTAATGAAATATGAGGCTTAATACGACCAGAAGTTATAATACCACATTCACTGCTGGTTTTATCTTTATCTCGTTTTTTATTACCATTGATTAATTGAGCCACATGTTTAGTAAGAGGATCTTGAACGCAATCAACATGAACACCTCCTTCTACAGTAATTAACCCGTTAACATAAGAAATAATTTTACCTTCATCTGGGGTATCTAAAATTAAAACTTCTAATTCTGGTATATGATTTGCTTTTTTAGCTTCTATAATTTTTTTAGTTAAAATTATATCTTTATTTTTCTCTAAATCTTTCGGAATATTTTTCCAAGAATATTTAGTAATAGAAGTATCAATAACACTCTGTTCAAAAAATAAAGTAGCAAATTTATGAATATCTCTATAATCAAATTCAGTATCATTAAAAATAACAACTACTTTACAAGCAAAAGAATAATCTATAGCATATCTACAAAAAAGAGCTAAATCTTCTACTTCATATTTTTTCATTTTAAATCTTTCAAAATCTAATTCCCATTCTATTTCAATAGAACCTTTAGCAATATTTTCGTCTTCTTGAATTTCTACCTGAGGTTTCATTTCTTCATTATTCATAAACATATTATCTTTCCAAATACCAATAAATCTTCTTTTATTATCAGCATCTTCAACAGTCACCGTAAATTTTTTAGAAAGAATATTAACCAATTTAGCTCCAATACCATTTTTACCGGCACCTGTTCTTTTTATATTTTCATCATCATAATTATTAGACGAACGTAAAAAACCAAAAATATAAGCAGGTAACCAAGTATGTTGTTCATCTCCTTCTTCAAACGCTCTAACATTAATTTCGGATCCTTTCTCTTCTAAAGTTATTTTTTCTATAGGAATTGCAAGACCATAATTTTTTATTTTAATAATTTTTTCTGTAGCAGTAATTTCTATTTTCCCTGGATCAATTTTAGCATTTCTAGAAGCATCGGCATTATCACCAGCATTAGAAATAATTTCTAAAAATGCTCTTTTAACAGCTTCAGGAAGTTTAATTTCTCTATCAATTAATTTACCGTTATTATAAATTAATTCTGTATGCTTTTTCTTATTAGTAGACCCTGCATACATATCAGTTCTTTTATAAACATGACCAATATCGGATAAACCCCCATAATTATTAACTTTTCTTTCTGTTCTAACTTTTCGGTTAGACATATTTTAAATAATTTTTCGATTAGATAAATATATAAATTTTTTTATATATTTTTATATTTAAAATTCAATTTCTAAATTAATATTTTACCATCATAGCCCTTCATAATAAAATTCCTGCAATATAAATATTCCGGATTATATTTACATTTTAAAAACCATGTTTCTATTTTTTTAACAAATTTTTTTTCAAATTTATTTTTCCATTCATAATATTCGTCCATATCTCTTTTAAAAAATTTATTTACAAAATTTGCTATGGGATTTTCTTCGTATTCCATATGACATCTTCTTCCAATAAAAGGTAATTCAATAAGATTATTATTTGATATAAAAATATATTTTAAAGATTTAGGACAGGAAGGTAAAATTTCTAACATATTATTAGGAATATATAAATATTCTAAATTTTCTGGCAATGATGGCAATTTAGTTATTTTATTATGAGAACACCATAATGATTTTAATGTTTGAGGTAACGGAGGTAAAATAGTAAGATCATTGGCACAACATAAAAGGTTTTTTAATGAATCAGGTAATTTGTCAGGTAAATATTTTAATTGTCTATATCTACAATCAATAAAATCAATATCATTATAATTTTTTAAGTTTAATATACTTTCAAATCTACTAAAATAATGATAACATTTAGAATATTTAAATGTTATTGTTATTGCCATAATTATTTATATATTATATATTTATAAAAAATTCATTTTTTTTTATAAAATTTTTTTAATTCCATTAATAATCAAATTAATGTTTTTAAATTTTTGCAATTATAAAAAGCAGTACTGTTTAAATAAGTGATTGAACCGGGAATAGTAATATCGATTAAACTTTCGCAATTTGCAAAAGCACAATATTCTATATTTTTTATTGAATCAGGAATAATAATTTTGGTCAAACTTATACAATTACTAAAAGCAGAAGTTCCTATACTGGTAACTAAATCAGGGATAATAACTTCTTTTAAACTTTTACAAAAACTAAAAACGTAATCGTCTATACTAATGATTGAATCGGGGATAACTATGCTAGTTAAATTTACACAATACTCAAAAGCGTTATTTTCTATGATTGTAACTGAATCGGGAATAGCTACGCTAGTTAAACTTTCACAATTCCAAAAAGTATAACTTTTTATGGTTGTAATTATATCGGGAATAATAATTTTGGTCAAACTTTTACAACAACTAAAAACATCGTCTTCTATTATTGTAACTGAATCGGGAATGATAACTTCAGTTAATTTTATACAATTAGAAAAAGTGGAAACTCCTATACTAGTAACTAAATTAGGAATAATAACCTTAATTAAACTTTCACAATCATTAAAAGTTCCATATTCTATACTAATTATATCTTTCTCAAATATAAATATTTTACTATTTTTTATAACGTTAGATATTAACTCTAAATAATTTTTAGGAAATTTAAAGTTAAAAAGATTAATTAAACAAAATAATAAATATTTATTGTTATTATTAGTACCGGGGTTTGCTTCGATCCAATCATTCATATTTAATATTTTTTATATATTTTTCTATATAAAAATCAATTTTTATAAATCGAAGATCCGGAAAAAATAAAAATTATAAAAAAGTATCTTCACCCGATCCAAATTTATTACTTTTAGGTAATAAATGATTTGGTTTATTTTTTAAAGTGCCATAAGAATTATTAGGTTTAATTTGATCATAAACATCTATAGAATTTTTTTCAGGATTTGAAACTTCAAAATGTAAACCATTTCTAGTATTAACAACACTGGGGTCATTTTTACTTTTAAGATAATGACCATAAGGAATTAATAAACAAAGGCAATATCCTATAATTCCAAATGTGAGATATGATATTAATAACGCAGTTTCTGTAGTATTAGAAGCTCTTCTAGTTAAGGTGACACTTGTATCTTTTGCTTCAGCGTATAAAGAAAAATAAACAACATATAAAATAACAGATATAGGTAATAAAGTTAAACCTATTATGGAACCTATTTTAACAAAACCAGGTAATTCATGGTCTTCCATTTTATAATATAAAAGAAGAAATTGAAAATTTAATAAATGTATATTTAAAAAAAATATTAAAAATGGGTATTGTAAAATTTAAAAAGCATATCGAAACATATGAAAGATTTAAGTTTAATAAAAAATTAGAAAAAATATCTTCTCTTTTTATAGATTGTAATGGTATTTTTCATAAGGGAAAAGCAGAAATTTATAAATTGGCTAGAGATATGAAAAATAATTATGTTTACCCTGATAAAGATAGAGAAAAAATTAGTAAATTAGATCCAAAGGAATTAGAAAGAAATCATATCCTATTCATTATTAATGAATTTGAAAAAATATTAGCAAATTTTCGTCCCACTTCCACTTTAATTTTAGCACCAGATGGAATGGCACCAGTAGCCAAAATGCAACAACAAAAAGAAAGAAGATATGGATCTGATCCAGAAGAAGATAAATTATTTATGGGTGCTTCCATTTCACCAGGAACAGATTTTATGATAAATTTAGATATAGCTATTAAAAAATGGTTGAACACAGAAAATAAATTATTCCCTAAAAAAGTTATTTATTCTTCTCATCTTTGCCCTGGTGAAGGAGAACATAAAATTTTTGATTTTATTAGAAGTAGAGAATTAGAAACAATTTATGGTAACCATGTAATATACGGAGCCGATGGAGATCTTTTTATCATTCCTCTTTTTTCTTATCTCAAGAATGTTTATTTATATGATGAAAATAGAAAAGAATATTATGATCTTAATAAATTCAAAAAATTAATAACAAAAAGATTATCCTATAATCAAAGTTTTGATAAATTTATTGATACTCAATTAACAAGAGATTTTGGATTTTTAACTTTTATTATTGGTAATGATTTTATGCATCGCTTACCTAACTTATATGATACTAAAACTTCAATGGAAATATTAATAGATATTTATAAAACAAATGGTAAAAATTTAACAAATTTAAAGAACCAAATTATTTGGACTAATTTACTAAGCTTTTTAAAACTTTTAAGAGATTATAAAGTTAATGGTATGTCGTTATATGAATATCATGCCTATTCTAATTTTACTAACGAGTACAATAAAGGTTGGATAACATACCCAGAATTAAGAGATTCTTTTGATATTCATGATTTAGAAGGAAATGATTTAGGAGAGGTTAATTATGACCCTAAAGATCATATTTTAAAATTAGATATGAAAAAATTTAGTAAGGCTTGGTATGATAAACAATTTAAACCTCAAACCGAAGAATTAAGAAAATTATATAAAGATGATAAATATTATGAAAAAAAAGATATTTCTGATATGTGTAAAAATTATTTTAAAACTTTACAGTGGTGTTTATATTATTATAATTCAGGAGATAAAAAAATTAATAAAGATCATTTTTATCCTTATTCTTATACTCCTTTATTAGAGAGTTTAATAAATTATTTAGAATATCAATTAACATTGAATCCGATACCCAGACAAATAACTGATAATTTATTCAGTAGTGCTAAATATGATTTAACACCTATTCATCAATTAATGTTAATTTTACCTCCTTCTAATAAAGTTTTAATTCCTTCTCCATTTAGAGAATTGTATACAGAGAAAATGTCTAGTATTTCACCAGTAAATTTTATAACAATAGATCAAGAAGGAACAGATGCTAAACATGTTAAAATTAAATTAATACCTCCAGTAAACCCTTATTTGGTGAAGAAAGTAATTTCTAATAGCGGTCATAAAATACCTGATAAATATGGGATAGATAAACCTTTAATTATTAAAAAATTTTAAATATATATTATAATTAAATAATATATATTATTTATTTTTTTGATATAAAGAAATTATCGTAATTATATTAATAGAAAAAAGAATTTAAGACAGTATTATTTAGTAGCAAATCGTTTATTAAAAACTAGACAATTACCTCGTTTACCTTTAGAAATATATATGATGATAACTAAATTTATTTAAATTGAAAAATTTATTATATAATATAATATAATATAATATAATATAATATGGATTATAAAAATAAATTATGTGTTATGTGTGGACAATTAAATTCTTGTATGTATTTTAATGATGATTGTGATTATTTAATTATTAATACAATTTTTAAAGAATATATTTTTTGTTGCGATTGTTCACATAAAATATCTTCTAATTATGCTAATAATATTGAAATAAATTGGGAAAATATTATAAACGGTGCTAATCATAATATGGCAGATAATTTTGGTAATTGGATTAAATTGTCTATAAAATGCGGGTATATTATTCCTAAAGCTGAAAGAGCAAGTATAATTATACAAAGAACATTTCGTAAATATATTAATAGAAAGAAAAATTTAAGAAATCTTTTTTTAATATCTAACTATTTATCAAAAAATAATGAATTACCTTATTTACCTCCTGAAATGTATATGATGATTTCTAAATTTATTTAATAAATTAAATGTTATTATTTATAAAGTATAAATAATAACAAAATATTATATGTATAACAAATCATCAGATTTGCCGGATCGAAGGTATACATATTGTTTATCTTGTGCAAAGAGAAAAAACTTTGATTTTAATCATCGATCAATAGTCAGAGATAAAAATGGTAAAAAATATCCTCTATGTTATAATTGTGACTATAAATATTTTTTGATTGCTCGTTATGGTTTTGTGAATATATCATGGTTAATTATTATACATAAAAATATAAAAAATAATAATAATAATTATTATTATATCTGTAATTGGATTATGTCAGCAATAGAATGTGGTTATATTAATTTGAAAGCTGAGAAAGCAAGTATAATTATACAAAGAAATTTCCGAAAATATTCTAATAGAAAAAAGAATTTGAGGCAATATTATTTAGTAGCTAATCGTTTATTAAAAACCAGACAATTACCTCGTTTACCTTTAGAAATGTATATGATGATAACTAAATTTATTTAATAAATTGAAAAATTTATTAAATAATATAATATAATATAATATAATATAATGGATAATTTTAAAATTATAAATACTTTTTGTTCTTCTTGTGGAAAAAAAGAAAATTTCAGAGATGATTATAATTCGTCATTAGTTATTGTTGATAAGAATAATAGAAAATATTTTTTATGTTATGAATGTAATTGTAGAAATTTTTATAGTTTTTCAATTAGAAGATTTTATTCTAAAAAATGGCAAAATATTATAAAAGGTAATATAAAAAATATTCATATAGACGCATTTAATAATTGGTGTATGTCAGAAATAGAATGTGGTTATACTGTTTGGAAAGCTGAAAAAGCTAGTAAAATAATACAAAGAACATTTCTTAAATATATTAATAGAAAGAAAAATTTAAGATTATTTTATTTATTAACTAATAAAGTAATAGAAAATGATAAGTTACCTTATTTACCTCCTGAAATGTATACGATGATTTCTAAGTTTATTTAATAAATTGAGAATTATATAATATAATATAATATTATATAATGTCTATTTGTTACCATCATAATATTAGAACACCGTTATGTGTTATATGCGGAGAAGCACATTCTTGTTCTTACTTCAACGGAGATTATAAAATTATTAATATAAATGATAAAGAATGTTTTTTTTGCGATGAATGTGTGTCTGAAATATTTAATGAATATAGACTTATTCAAACGATAAGTTGGGAAAATATTATATTTGGAGCTAATCATAGCGAAACAATTAAAAGTTTTAGCGCTTGGATTAAATTGATAATTAAATGTGGTTATATTATTCCTAAAGCTGAAAGAGCAAGTATGATGATACAAAGAACATTTCGTAAATATATTAATAGAAAGAAAAACTTGAGAAAATATTATTTAATAGCTAATCGTTTATTAAAAACTAAAAACTTACCTTATTTACCTCCTGAAATGTATATGATGATATCCAAGTTTATTTAATAAATTATTTAATTTATTAAAAATTGTTAATTATTTTTTTCAATAAAAAAATGACCTTTAAGATTTTAGAAAAAATTGGTGAAGGAAACTTCGGATCTGTTTTTAGAGTCAGTGATGATAAAAATAACGAATTTGCTTTCAAAGCTATACCAGCCTCAAAATTAAAATATATAGAATTAGATATTTTGAACAGATTAAAATGTCCTTATATAATTAGAATTGTTAATCCTAAAACTCTTTCTTTTAATAATAGAAGTGGTATTTTAGTAGATTTAAAAGAAGATAATTTAAGTAATTTAAATACTAAAGAATTACCTTATATTCAATTAAAACGAATTATTATTTCCTCTATTTATGGTTTAAAATGTATGCATAAAAAAGGATATTTACATTTAGATATTAATAAAAAAAATATCTTATATAATAAAGATAACGAGGATAATTATTTAGGATATATCAGTGATTTCGGATGGTCTTTAAGATGTGATGATGCTTACAAAGGAATAATGAGCGATAAAACAATTAAATATAAAAATATACCAGCTGAAAATATTATTGGTGGTGATAAAAGAAGAAAATATTCTGATAAAACAGATATTATGTTGATGGGAATAGTTATATTAGAAATATTAGGAAGTAAAATTAATTTTTTTGAATCAGGAGAACACACTGTTAAAATTAACAATATTAATGATTCTTTTATTGAAGAAAAAATAAGACTTTATAATAATAAAAAAATGTCATATAATGAAGAAATTTATCTTAAAGAATTATTACTTAATATGTTAAAATTAAATAGTCAAAATAGAATCAGTAGTAAAGATATTACCAAATTAAAATTTTTTCAATCACAAAACAGACTTTTAAAATTTAGTGATGAATGTGTTTTAGAAAAACCTACAGAATTTGTTTTTATGCCTTATACATCTCCTCTTACTAAAGAAGGAATAAAAAAATTAAATAGTTTTTATATGACAGAAAGTAAACAAAATAAAAATATAACTATTGATGAATATTTTTTATCTATTCAAATATTTTTAAGATTAATGTCTAAAATTAAACCATCTCTAGATGATAATGAATTTAATAAATTAGTTCAAGATAGTATCGATGTAGCCAGTAATTATTATGATCGTCAAGAAGACGGAGATTATCAATTAATTAAAGATTTAAATAATGATATTGGTTACAATTATTATTACTGTGCTAAATATCTTGACGATTTAATAATATTAAATCATTATTTGGTTAGTGGAAATGAACATCTATTAGGGTTTTATAATTTATTAAATATTAGAAAAGTTTTTGATTATTTCAGAGAAAAATATATTTATCAATATCAGAAAAAAGATTCTAAAACTTTATATGAATTTTTAAATGAAGAAATACCAAATAAAAATGATGATGATGAAGTAGATTTTATAACGTCATTAGACTATCATGAAATAATATCAGATGAAGAAATAACTCCTTCTTCTTTTAAAAATTATAAAAAACTTGAAAAGGAATTTAGAAGTGATATTATTGATAAATTCGAAGATAGAATTATAAAAACATATCAAAACGACGATTTAAATATTGTTGATTATATTGATAATATTATTAAACAAAATAAATTTGATAGTAACTATAAAAAATTTAAAAAGAATTTAACCAATAAAAATATTTTATCTATTCTTAAAGATATCAATTTAAATTTTAGTTATGGAATAATAAATATTTTTCAAGATAATGATCTTGATATTAATAAAGAAGATATAAATAAATATACATATTTTATTGTTAATAATAACGAAAAATATTCTTTAATAAGATTAGATAAACAAAATAAAAAAATCATACATTATTATTCTCAAAAAATTAATAAAATAGAGGAATATTTTATAAATAAAGGTTATATCTACGAGAATAATTTTGAATACGGTATTAATTCATGTTGTAAAATTTTAGAAATTTGTTTAATATTCATCATTTATTATAATCTTAAAACTGATAGTAAAGATTACCATTTAAAATGTTTGGATAATTACACTATTAAAAGTATATTAATGGCATTAATGGTTTAAAAATTCATATCATCTGGTTCTCTAAGATTTCTTAAATATTTTTTATCTTCAAGTATAGCATAGAATACAAATAAGAAAAGTAGTAAGAAAAATAAAATAAAATAAGTTAAACTGTTTAAAAATTCAAGCATTTTAATATTTTTTTAATAAATAATATTTTTTAATAATTTAATATATTTTCAAAATAAAAAAATAAGTAATTTAATATATTTTCAAAATAAAAAAAATAAGTAATTTAATATATTTTCAAAATAAAAAAAATAAGTAATTTAATATATTTTTTTATTTTGAAAAAATTTAATTAATCTTTCTTCATCATTTTTCGTATTTTTAAAAACAACTCTTCTTTCCATATTATAAACAAAACTTGCTGTATTTGTATAAAGATTAGAAAAAATAATACTAACCTTGTTATTTTGAATATTGACTAAAGGATAGAAAAAATTTTTACCCTTTTTACTATGTCTTCTTTTATCCTTTTCATAAACTTTGAAATAATTTTTAATATCTTGTTCTTTTAGCCAATCAGGTATATCCTTTGCATAAAGACTATTTTTTTTATCATAATCAAGAATTAATTTAGCCTGTTCTAAATAAAATTCTATTTCATTTGAATGTAATCTATAAATCATTCTCATCTCGTCAGTTATTAAAAAATTAGGAAAAACTATTAAAGGTTCTTGTTCTGTGTATGTAACTTTTTCTTCTTCCAAAGAAACTAAATCAGCCCAACTATCTGTATCGATATCGAAATCTTTTTGTTCTTCATTTTCAATTATTTCTACAGTTTTAATAACTCTTTTAGTGCCATCATAATTTAATCCTATTAAAGCATTAAAATATTTTTCATTATCGATCCATAAATAACTGTAACCTAATTGATTATTTTTTTTATTTCTAACAATATTAATTTTTAAGTTATATTGTTCCTTTAGTTCTAATTTGTCTATTTCCGCTTTAATCATAGAGTAAATAATTTTTTCATCCAAGCCATAACAATTACGAGCATATAAAAATCCCCGTTCAGATATAAAGCTCATAATTTAATATATTAAAAAATATATTAAAAAAATCATTTTTAAAAAATAAAATCTTTTTTAACGATTTTATTTTTATCTTTTTTATCTTTTTTAATTAATAAAATTTTTTTACCGTCAAAAAAATTGCTAAAAAAACTTAATCATGACTAAATACACTAAATAAAAAAGGATAAATAAAATAACGAATTTTTATAACAAGGGGTAAAAATGGCATATTAAAAAAGTAGATTTTTATTAAAATAATTAATAAAAATAATAAAATAGTAAAAAATAAACATTAATTTTTATACCGTAAAACTTAAGCAAATAAAAATAAAAAAGATAAAAATATTTAGCTAATATTATTTATCAATAAATAATATTATTTAAATTAATTAACTGGATAATATTTTATACCCGTTAATTTACACATTCTTTCCCAAGCGTCATTATGCAATCTTAAAGAATCTACCATATCTTGTATTTTAAAATCTTCTTTTTTACAATTAGGAAAATTAACAGATTTAAGATGAGAATATAATCTAAAAGAAGTTCCTAGAGATGCAGATCTTTTATAATCTTTTTTAATTTTATACCATACTTGCTGTGTTAATTGATAATCTTTAATAATTTGTTCTTTATAAAGACTTAAATCTGGTAATTTCCAACCCCAGTATACATGAATAATATAATTTATTTCATCATAATATTGATTATAATTTAAATCTTCTAAAGCAGACCATAATAATTTTTTATTAGTACCTTCTTTTTTACCTTCTTTATTAAGTGGTAAATTTTTATAATATTCTCCTTTTTGATGATTTTTTTTGATAAAATATTCATCTAATTCTTGGTATAAAATTTCTGGTATATAAGAAACATTTTTTCCTTCAAATTTACTCAATACTTTAATAAAATTATTAATATCTTCGTCGGTGCTATTAGTTAAATAATTTTCAGAATCTTTTACATATTTAAGTGGTTTAATACAATTGTTAATACAGTTACAATTATGACAAATATAAAATCCATCTAAATTTTCTTCGTTATCTTTTAAACTTGTTCCACAACCATTACACTTAATATCATTTTCTAAATTTTTTATAATTTCTATATTTATATATTTTTTAGCTATTTCTAAATATAATAATTTATCATTATAATTTACATCTGGTAATTTTTCTAATATATATTTAGCTTCATCTTTATATGCATTTAAATGAATATCATTTTCTATTTCTTTAATTTCATTTTCTTCCTTTTCTATTTTATGTAATAATTCTTTAGTTTCAGCTTTTAAAAAAACATTTTTTAATTTATTTTTTAAATATACTATATAATTATATTTATTTTTTATATCATCTTTACTCTTATTAAATTTATAAATAATGACTTTATTTATTTGTTCTATATTCAATTTGGAATTTAAATATATTACAATTCTATCAGGTATTTCATTGTTATTAGAAAATAGCATATTTTTTGGTATTATGTTCTTTTTTTCTTTTTTTTTAGTTTTTAAAATATCTTTAGGTATATTTATAGCGCTCATAATTTTTATAAATTAACTGATTTAAATAAAATTTATTAATTTATTATTTTATAAAATAATAAAACATGAATATGAGTAAATTGAAAACTTTAGTGGGAACAGATATAATTACACTTAGATATTGGCACATAACAATTTTTACTTTTTTAATTTCGTTTGTAGTATTATATATTTTTTTTGATGCATTGAGACCAGTTTTATTATCTTCAGGTGCAAATGATTATATTGTGCCTTCTAATGATAGTTCAGTAGGTCCTTATAATTTGGGAGTTACAGCTAGCGATAAATCAAAAGCAAATAAATTATTAAGTGACAGGGGAAGAGTTATAATTTTAGCATGGAGTTTAGGTTTAGCAGCGTTAATTGGTGTGGTAGTACATTTTCTATTAATTTATTACAAATAAAAAATATAATAATTATAAAAAATTTAAAAATATAATAATTTATTATTATCAAAATATTTTTCAAAATCTTCATTAGAAATATTATTATTTCTAATTTCCTCTAATTCATTATTTTTATTATAATCATTATACATATTAATTGACCATGATTCAATTAATTTTCTAGAATGTTTATCTAATTTTTTAGCATTAGTTTTCTTTTTAATTAAATCTTCCATTTTATTGATAATTAACTGAGTATATAGGTCTTTCATTTTATAATAAAATGAAATTTAAATTAAATTAATTAAAACAAAAAATGAATAATATAATTATCTTTAAAATTATAAATATTATAATTGTTTTTCTTTTTTTATTATCATATAACAATTCAAAATTTTATTATGATTATAACAATATTACTTTAGAAATTATTAATACTACATATTAAATATTTATATAAATTTCATTTTTTTAATAATCTCTTATAATAATATTTACTTCCTCGCTTCTATCAATTTCACTTTCACTGACACCACAATTTTCAAAGCACATTCCTTCTCCGCCCTCCCATGCGTTTTTAGCTTCCTCCCAATTTAAAACTCTTTTACCTAATTTTTTATTAACATAATTATGAGCATCCACTGTCCATTTAAAAAGTGACAAAGAATCATTTTCGTTTTTAACAGCTGGTAATAAAGGATTTTTTTTAATATAATTAATAAAATCTTTTCTACAGGGATCAACACATGGAAAAACTTTTATTGCCATAACAATTGCTTTAGCAACCACAGATTTTTTTTCCTCGTCATTAGCTATTAAAGAAGTGCTATGCCAGTTACACCAATACCCAGGACCTATATGTTTTGGGTTAGAAGACATTTTTTTTATCTAAATCTTTAAAATAATATATTTTTTTTTATATTTTTAAAAATATAAAAAATATAAAAAATATATTATTTTAAATCCAACATTTCTTTTTCAAAATCGGTTAATAAATTAACAATATTTTCTGGTATACCTAAAGTATCTGTGAAAACACAATCAACATCGAATTCTTGTAGTTTATTATAGATAATATATTTTGATTCTTTGTTAGCAAAATTTAAAGTTTTTTTACTACTAATTTTAATAATATCAGCAGGTGAAGTTTTAGATTTTTTAATAGGAAATAAATTTTGATAATGTCTGCCTTTTTTAACAGCCAAATTAATTAGAAATCCTTTTAATAAACAATATAAAATTCTATCGGCTAGACTTTCAAACTTAATTTTTTCTTTATTTTCAAATAAATCTAAAGGATATCTTTTTTTAATTAATTTTTTATATGTTGTTTCTACTTCTTTTAATTTATTTAAATTAAGATAATTTCTTTTAGCCCAATTTTCTACATCATAATGAACTGCATTATAATCTTGATAGGAAAGAAAAGCTTTTAATCCAGCAAACATATCTCCCCATTCATTTCTATATCTATCTAATCTTTTTCCACATTCCTCTTTATCATTTTGGTTTTTACATTCTAAAAATATCTCACTGATACCTCTCTGTAAGTGTAATAATGATAAAATAACAGTTACCTCTTTTTTACAATTATAATAATTAGCATAATAAAGAGATTTAGCATATCTAACATCATCATTTATTAGCCAATTTTTACTTCCTAAAAAGTATCCTAATTCTGTTAATTCATCATTTCTACTATCATTTCCTGTTGTGAAATCTAATGTATATAAAGCTTTTAATCCATTTTTAACAGCGTCTTTATCAGGAGGAGAAATTAAATTTAACGTGAATCTTAAAACATCTCCTAATGTTTCTAAACCTTCTCTAGTCCACCAATCTATTAAAAATTTAGTAAAATCTTCTGTTTTAATGCCTGGATTTTTTGAAGCTTTTAATTTATCAAATGCTTTTTTACTATAAAGATAAATGCAGGTGCCTGGACTTGTTCTACCTACTCTACCTTTTCTTTGTAAAACTTGTCCCTGAGCAATTTGTTTATTTTTTAAACTATATGACATTCTTTTACCATCATAATCAGAAACAAAAGCTAATCCGGGTTCAATTACATATTTTAAAAGAGGTAAAGTTACAGATGATTCCCACACATCAGTGGCTATTATTACTCTGCGATCATATCCTTCCTTCTCATAAAGTTCCTTTAAAAAAGGATCAGTTTTAGGATTTTCGGCAGCTTTTTTTTCTAAATCTTCATCCATTTTATTAGTATGAGATGTGGCTATAATAATGTAAATTTTTTTATTTAGTTTAGTTAATTCTTCTTTAATTTTTTTAGCATTGGTTCCACTATTAACAAAAATAATACAATCTTCTTTTACATTTTTTTTATTTAAATATTTATCATAAGCTTTTACAACTTCTTTGACAATATTCGTTCCAGTAATTTTAATATCATTAAAAATTGGTTCGATATGATGCATGGGTTTTCCCGAAACAGTTTTAGTAGCTACAGTGATACCTTTTTCTCTAAAATAATTAGCAAAAAAATCAATATCTAAAGTGGCTGAAGTAACAATCACTTTTAATTCACTGTTTAAAATTAAAGCTTCCCTCAAATATAAAAGCACTAAATCAATAGCACTGTTTCTTTCATGGACTTCGTCAATCATGATAACTCCATATTCTTTTAAGGTTAAATTTTTAGAAACTCTTTTAGCTAACCATCCATCAGTAACAAATAAAACTTTAGTATTTTTTTCATCATGAGATTTTCTGGTTATTTCCATTTCTCCTTCCTCAGTAGTAACTGTTTCTACAATGGTAGAATCCTTATGTGCATATCCCACTTCTTCTCCTAAAACAACATCCATACATTTAGCACAATAATTAGAACTGGATGCTGCTAAAGCTTGTTTAGGAACCGTTACCACTACTTGTTTTTTATAATCCATTAAATGTGCTGCTAATTTTGGTAAGACCACTGTTTTCCCTGTTCCTGTTGCTGATTGAATAACTAATACTTGATGGTTACGAAGTTTATCTAAAATATCATAAGAATGTTCAATATCTTTTAAAAGAGGATTTTTATAAACTCCTTCGGCAAAATAATTATAAGTAGTCGGAACGCCATTATGCTCTCCGTCAGCATATAAATTTTGATAAGGTTTTCCTGTCAAGGGATTATTATGTTTCCCCTCGGGATCAAAAACACCTATTTTTTTCTCACGCATTATTTTTATTAAGCTTAATTAATAAAAATATAATAGATTTATTAATAAATTTATTTTCTTATTTTCCTAAAAAAATCCATCATGTATAAAAAATCTAAAAAATCTATTTTTTTCTTATCAAATAAATCAGTAGAAAAACTAATAATTTCATAAATATTCATTGATAAATAAATAGGTAATATTTCATCTTCATTAAAAACGATATGATTTTGACATTTTGAAGGTAAATTACAATCATCATGAGTGAACACCCTGAAAAACATAGGTCTATTGAAAGAAAAAGATTTATATAATTTATTTTCCTTTAAACAATCTTCACAAATATTAATTCTATCTGTCATGTTGAAATATTTAATAATATATTTTTTTATTTTTCATTTTTTTAAATTTTTTTAACAAATTGAAAAATTGATTTATTTATAAATATAAATATAAATTAAAGATGCCAGAAGAATATATCAAATCAGTAGATTTGTCGGACCAAAGGTATAGAAATGAAAAAGGAGAATTACATCAAGAAGACAGATCTGTTGTTATAGATTCTTTTGGTAATCAAGAATGTTTTCAAAACGGATTATTACATAGAGAAGATGGTCCTTCTGTTATACTGGCTAATGGAGATCAAATATGGTGTCAAAATGATAAATTACACCGAGTAGATGGACCTGCTATTATACATGATAACGGTTTTCAATCATGGTGGAAAAATGGCGAAAGACATCGGGAAGATGGTCCTGCTATTATATATTCTAATGGTTATAAAAAATATTATTTTAAAGATAGAAAAGTGACAGAAGAATGGATTGATAAATATCAAAAAATTATTAAAAACCATATTTTATTAGGTGTTCCTGTAAGAGATAAATGGCGAGTTAGAGAAATTATATTGAGTTGGTATGATAATCCTAAATTTAGATGTGTAAAAAATAGATTAGAAAAAGAATATTCTAATTTATTTATAGAAGAATAAAAAATATAAATATTATTAATTAATAATATTTATTTATCTAATTATTTTTTCAGTCTTCAATCTGATATCCATATTAATACCTTGTAATAAATGAATAAAACTTTTGAAAACATATGGGATTAAAAGAATTCCGGGTTCTGAATTATCACAAATTTTACAAACTTTAGAATCTATTATAGTACCGCAATTATTACACACTATTAATTTAAATTCGTCAGAAGATTTCATCATTCTTTCTAATAATATATTAGAAACTCCATGAGCATTAAAAGCGTCTTTTTCCATTTCTCCTATTTTTAAACCACTACCTCTTGCTCTTCCTCCTTGAGGTTGATGAGTTTTAAAATCTCTATTACCAGTATTACGGTATTGTATTTTATCAGAAACATGATGTCTAAGAGCTTGTTCATATAAAGGAACAAAGAAAACTTCACTGTTTAATTTTTTACCGTCACTCATTTCCATTTCTTCAGTCCCGTTTGGATTGAAACCATTTTCGACTAATATTTTTTTCGCTTTCTCAACATCTAATTCTCTGAAGGCACTGACATCTATTCTTTCACCACTATATAAAGAAGCTTTGCTTAATAAACCTTCTAATAAAACACCTACTGTCTGTCTTTTTGGAAAACCAATACTATTAAAAAGAACATCAGGAACCATTCCTTTATTAGGACCACTGCTAACTACAGGCATATCTTCTCTCTTAACTACTTTTCCGATGGTACCTTTTTGGGCATATCTTAAAGCTAATTTATCACCTGCGATATAAAGTCTTTTATCTCTAAGTTTAATTCTAACGATAGGTTTTCTTGCATTAACATCCTCTGTGACAATTTCTACTCTATCAATATATCCATACATATCAAGTTCAGCTTTAATAGATTCATTTTTTAAACCTTTAGGAGTTTCAATAACTCTTCCTAAAATATAATCACCTATCTCTACTTTGGAATCTAAAATAGGAAATCCATTTTCTTTTAGATGACGATAAACTCTGGGATCTTCATTTGGTCTTAAAGGAGGTTTCCTAAAATGATTAATACCTCCTGCTTTTGAAGAAGTGTTAATAATTATCTCAAAAGTTTTATATTTAATTATATTTAAATTTCCTCCGTTAATATAATCTTCACATACAACCACAGCATCTTCTTGATTATCATTAGTACTTAACATAGCAACATTAGCTATTTGTCCTGAAGGCATTATATCCATACGAGGAATAAAATACGTATCTGTTTCAGTTAGACTTCTTTCAGGTTTATGTAACTTTTTAAATTCCTTAGGAAATTTAAGATGATAATTAACATTGTAATAACCTAACGCTTGTTTCCCCATCGCTGCCTGATAAGTAGAACGAGGACTTGGTTGCCTGTTTGATAAAGGGCAAGTTGATGAGGAGACTGAATAAATTTGTAATGGATCAACACAACAATGAGAATAATTATATATTGAAATAAAATTTTTTCTTTCATCTTCATCTGTAGAATTTTCAATCATTTTTCTAGTTTCATAGAAATGATCTACACTTTTACATATAGTAATATCTATATTATCTTCTTCTGTTGCAGATAAATATTCTATGCAACCATTTGTTATTAATTTTTCATAACTAGCTTCCCATCCATTTTTTTCATCAATAACTAATTTATCTGTTTCAGGATTAATAATTAAATACGGGCAAATAGCTCTTGAAGAATCTGTAAAAATTTGAATAACATTTTGTTTTTTAATAAACAATATTTCTGTATCTAAAGGTATATTTCCATACCTTTTATTTTTAATTAATTCATCATAGAAATCTTCTTTAACATACATTAAAATTTTTTTAGTTTCCGAATATTGTATTTTTCCATTAATTAATATTAAAATATTATAATTTTCAGAATACATTTGACAATTATCATCGACTAAATCAATTATTTTAACGGGATTATTTTCAATTGAAAACAAACCCGTTAAACAATTATATTTAACAATACCAACCTGTTTTCCTTCCGGAGTTTCTACCATACAATGTCTGTTTCTCTGAGAAGGTTGTAAAAATCTTAATTCTACAATTATTCCAGCTGTGGGTGTATTGTTAGTATTTTTTACTGTCTGAGACCATAAAGATAAAGGTGTATCTCTTCTAGTAGCTTCAGCATGATTTTCTGTTTTCCATCCAGTGCTAGGAATACCCCATGTATCAGTATTAAAAGACTTTTTAATAACATCATAAAAAATTTTTGATGATTTAGAATTTAATAAATCTCCAAAAGTTGTATAATCAATATAACTAGTTTTAGTTTTTTCTTTTTCCATCCTTACTTTTTTAATAATATGTTTAACTATACTGCCAACTAAACTAGAAACTAAAACAGGAGGATTTTCAAATCTCTTAACTTTCCAATAATCTTTATTATCTAATTCTTCTTTATTTATCATAAAGTAAAGAATCTTAGAAAAAATAAAACAAAGAGATAAAATTTTTAATTCTATCCTTACTTTTTTATCTTCAATATCATTATAATTAGAATAAATATCGCTTTGTAAATCCTCAATAATAATATTTTTAATTTCTTGCCTAGTTAATTTATTAGTATATTTATCTTTGTAATAAGCATTTCTTTTAAAAAATAAATACATATAAGGTTCTGTTTTTTCCTTATATTTAATAATAGATTCGGTTAAGGCATAATACACTGATGTTTTATCTTCGTCTTTAATAAAACGAAATAAATATTTTTCTATTATTTCTTCTGGTTCTAAACCACTAATAATTTTAAAAACAATAAAAATAGGAATATGTTTTGTTTCTTTTCTTTTATTATTTTCATAAATTTTGTTTCTATTATCTTGCATTTTGACGGCATTAATTTTTTTACTCAATATTAAAATTTCTCTGCATTTTTTACTATGAGTTTCAATAACCAAAGGTGTCAAAGATATTTTTTTATCGATATAAATTAGAGGGTAATTATTTCTAAATTTATCGTGTGTAATTACTGATCTTTCTGTACTTAAAATAAAATAACCAAAAGGATCACTAATACATTCACCTAATTTTAATAAATCTTCTTTATTTTTTCCATAAAGATTACATTTAATACTTCCTAACATTATAGGTACTAAGCCAAAATAAACCGGGGTTTTAATAATTTTATCTCCTTTTTTAGCTATACAAATACCTGTTAATTTCCCTGCATACCATCTCTTATGTTTTCTAGCATAACTTGGATAAAGTAATTCTTCTTTACCGTTAATTGGATATTTAGGTTTATCTAAAAATATATCTGAAAATGTAATTTCGATATTGTCAGGACTAATAAATTTTTCATTTTTAATTTGTTCTGGTAATAAATATGTAGCCCAGTTATTAAAACCGTCGATAGAATTTCTACTACCAGCTAATTCATTTATTATTCTTCTAAATAATATTTGCTGTTTATTTCTTTTAAAATCTTTCAATGTATTTAGAATTTGTCCGTCCTCTGTATATTGTTCTAATAAACTTATAGGTTTATACATTTTAATATTTTTATTATTTAAAAAATAAAGAATAAATTATCACTTTTATTTTTTAAATATTACATTTTATTAAAAATATGGATCTTAAGATTAAAAATTGTACAATGGGTCATATTAAAGAAGAACAACCATTTGCCTTAGTAGCAGTGGTTAAAGAAGGAATGAGTGCATTATTTGAAACACAAACAAATATAGCCAATGGTAATCAAAAAAGTTTTATTTTATGTGCATGTAAAACAAAGGATAAACCTTATGATACTATATTTTACTTTTCAAATGATCCTAATGATTTTATTCCCAATTATACTTATAGTGCAAGAAATTTAGGCTTCATTCCTTGTAAAAAAAAAGAAGATACATTATGGTTTGATATTTTAAATCTTAATAATAGTAGAACAATTTCTATGCCCCCTGAGGCAAAAACAAATTTAGCAGATTATAATAATCAAATTTTACATCTACAATGGAAAGATATAGATAGTGATTTATTAGTAGATAGTCAAAGACTTTATAATGGTATACCTTATGAAATGAAATTCGGTGATTATTATGATGATGATAGAATTAATTTTTATGTTAGAAAAAATGTCACTGCTGCTAATAATGGAAGAATAGGACCTTCTATAGCTTTATTTTCACAACCTTCAGATATTTTTGAATATCAAAAAACTTCTTCTTTTTCTGAGTATGGTGTTAGTTTTATATTTGACAGTAGTAAAAAAAATGAATTTGGTATTAGTAAATTAACTTTGGATACTAATTCTGCAACATATTCTGATTTACCTGTTAATAATGATTGTGGTATTATGGAATTAAAACAAGGCACTAGTATTTGGTATAATACTTTTAATAATCATAGTGGAATTAGTAATGTTTATTTAAATATTGATAATACTAATACTTTTCTAAATACTACTGTTTTTAATCCGGATGTTACTAAAGGAATTAGTGTTAAAGTTAATTTAAGAAATACCGAATCAAATTTTATAGATGTTAAAAGTATCACAGGAGCTGGAGTATCAGAAGTTTTTGATTATTATTTTGTGAATACTGGAGATTTTATAAGCGGAGGTATAGAAAATGATTCCTCACAATATTTTGATCAAACATCATCAGATATTTTGAAGGGAGGAGTTTGTTATTATTTAAATAAAAATTACACTTATTATGGGTTTTTTAATAATGAAAATACAAAGGGATTTATCGGTGCTATTAATTGTTTAAATGGTACTAGCGTTAATAAAAGTAATGTTGATTCAAGTAAATTAACTTCTTTTCATGCGGGTGCTAATGCTAGTTTTTCTACATATAATGAATCTCTTTTTGGTATAAATACAAATAGTTTTATTGCTAATGATCCTAAATCTACTTCAGGAAGAACTAATAATACATCTTCTAATAGTAAAAATGTACCCGTGTTAAAAAATGATGCTCATAAAAATTTAACAAATCCTAATAAGGCTATTTTTACTGATAAGCCATTAGATGGACAGAATAATTTTTATATAGAAATAGGTATTATGTCCGCCTTAATTGTAATTTTTATATTATTCACTATATATTATTATCGTCTTAAATTAAATTCAGAAGAAAAGAAAAAAGATAAAAAATAAAATGAAAATTAAATATAAATATTAGTTTGTTAAAACTTCTATTTGACAAATCCTAAGATTTGTCAAATAGAAGTTCCGGTAAATATTAAAATTTATTAAAGAATGGAAAAAGAAAAATGTCCTGTTTGTTTAGAAGAAATAAGTAATAATATTTGTAAAATAGAAATATGTTTAGTTTGTAGTAATATTATATGTGTAAAATGTTTAAATCCAGAATATTCATCTTGTTTAGAATTATGTCCATGTTGCAGGTCATCTTTAAAAGATGACGTAGAAAATAGATCTTTAGCATTATTAGAAAAAACAAAGGATAGAAAAAAAATTTCCATTATATATAAAGTATTGTATAAATTTTATAATGATAAAAATGATAGTGTAAATTATTTAAAATATTTAAATTTGGCAATTAAAGAAAAAGTTCCTTGTGCTTTTCTTGACATATATTTAAACGGTATAAATTTTGGAGAAGAAAATGTTGGAATTTTAGAATATGCATTTAATAGTGGTTGTTTAAATTCTTGTTATTATAAAGCAAAAAAGGAACAAGAAAAGGGAAATAATGATTATTATATTACATTGTTAAAAAAGGGTTCTGATGCAGGTTGTACGAAATCACAAATAGATTTAACAAGTTATTATTTAAAAAATAATCGTTTAGAAGAAGGTATTGAAATCTTACAAAAATTAGCAAATAAAGGAGACGCAGAAGCTTATTTTCGTTTATCTAATTATTATCAAGAAGAAAATGATATAGAAAAAGCTGTTTCATATGCAACTGAAGCAGCTATAAAAGATCATCCGCTTGCTCAATATAATTTAGGAATTTATTATAAGCTTATAGATGTGTTTGAATCAACTGTTTGGTTTAAAAAATCATATACCAACGGAATAGATATGGCTGGACCAGAATTAGCCGAAAATATATTAATACTTAGTAAATTTCTCGGAGATTTTATGGAAAAGGAAGCTATCAAAATTTTGGAAGAAATTTCTGATATAGAAATAAATAATACAAAAGGTGAAAATAATTATAAATTGGCTATGTTATATCAAAAGGAAAAAAATCAAGAAAAATATTTAGAATCTTTAATTAAATCTATAAACAGTAATTGTCCTTCTATAGAAGGAGCAAAAGCTTTAGTCAAAGAAAGCTATTTCAATAATAGAAAAATAGATAAAGAAATTGTCTGTAAATGTGTTGAATTATTAAATTAATTTAATATTAAATTAATTTAAAATCGTTATTTATTATTTATATAAAATCTTTATTTATATAAATTATTCGTCATCGTCATCAAAATCATCATCTATGTAAATTTTTTCATCTTCCTCTTCCTCGTTTTGGTCATCGTAATTTTCACTTTTAAAATTATATTTTCTATTTATTACATTAGCTAAATTTTTAATTTCTTCGTCAATACTATATGAAAAACCTTTTTCATAATTAATTTTTCCAATAGTATGTTTAATATTAATAAATGAAAAAACATTAGTACCATTAGAATTATCGACAATCATTTCATTTGTTTTAAAATTAGAACCATATGAATATTGAAAAATAACATCCTGTTGATTACGAATACTGCCATCATAATAAATTATTAAATCTTCTTGAGCTTTAACCATTCTTCTTTGCATATATCCTATACTGGCTGTTTTAACAGCTGTATCTATCAATCCTGTTCTACCGGATTGACATTCGGCGAAGTATGAATCTACGTCCAATCCCTCATAATAACTATTGACAGCAAACCCTCTAGATTGCAATCTATAATCAGTAGTAGTAAATGTTGTTAACCATCTCCCATTATTAGTCATATTTTTTTCCGGTAATTGCTGATTAACAGAAATAACCGATTTTGAGCCAACAATTTCTATAACTTTTGATTTAGAACCTTTGGCTTTAGAATCTACCATTAAAAAAATAGAATTATTTAAATCTAAAAGTTTATCTACTTCTACCTCTATATCCTTTTTACAATTTTCAAAAATAATAGATATTTTTTTATTTTTCTCCTCTATTTCTGTTAACGTGTAAGCTCTTTTTATATTAATTTCTTTTAATTTTTGATTAGAGGAATCTATAAATTGTTTTCTTGTTATTTTAAAAGATTCACTATGTTCTCTAAGAGTAACATCTTTAAAAGAAAGAGTAAATCCTATTCTTAAAATATACCAATTTAATAAAAAATTAGCAGCGGAAATAAAATAACTAGCTATTTCCTTACCATAATCTTTATATATAAAGGAAATTATAGAATAATTAGTACTACCTATATGATCACCATCTATTCTTCCTTTTCTCAAAATTCCATCTGTGATAAATAAAGTCTGTTTGCTATCTATTTTTTTATACCAAAAATCTTCTGGTAAAATTATAGAAAATAAAGATTTCCCAGCTAAAGGATTTGAATTTCCTATTCTTTTTTTGAATGAAGAATAATTATTTTTAATATAATTATTCTTCATTCTAAGATTAATATAATCTAATCCATTATTAAATTCTTCTCGGGTCAAAATAATATCGTCAGCTGTTAATAAATAAGCAGAAATTATACTATTATAAACTAATGCTGATTCAGGAGTAGAATTAGAATAAGACATAATATTATTTTCGACATTCATAATAATTCTAGCTTCTACCTGAGCTTCAGGTGTTTGAATTTGATGAGTATTTCCTTCATCTCCATCAAAATCAGCATTCAATCCTTTGGTAGAAGAAAGATGGACACCAATAGTTTTTTTATCCTGAATTACAATTTTATAACCTAGCATACTTTGAGGTTGTAATGTTGGCGCCCTGTTAAAAGTTAAAGTGTCTCCTTCTTCAGTATTTCTTTCTATTCTATCTTCGATAGAAAGTTTATCAAAATGTTTTAAATAATCAAACTTTAATTTACTACCAGAAAGATTACCTTTTTTAGGACAAATATATTGTATTTTTCCTTGTTTTGCTAACTCTTTAATTCTATCAAAATTATAATAAGTTATAATTTCTGGAATAGTAATATTTTCCATTTCTTCAGGTATAGCAATATATCCAAAATTTAACATATCATTAGGTCCTAAAACAGATCTACCAGTGTAATCACATCTTTTACCAAGTAAATGATTTCTAATAATTCCATCTTTACAATTGATCATATCTTTAATAGATTCAACGGCTTCTTGTTTATTTCTGGTGTAAGTATTTTCATCATTTTTTTTATTATCTATTATTGAAGAATAAATATTAATAATGGATTCATAAATTTTTTCTTCATCTGTTTCTTCTTCTAGAAGATGATATTTAGTTTCTAAATGTTTTGTTAGTATATCGTTATAAGCATATGTAATAGAATGATCTTTTTTCTCTGTTTCTGTAACATAAGGAGGTCTATCAGTTAACGGTATAATAGGTATATAATTCATAATGAAATTTTTTGGATCAACTAATAATTTTCCAGTTACAGGATTAATTATAAAACCAATAGTTTCTAAATCTTTATCACTAATAGCTTTAAGTCTTGTTAAAACAGTGTCTACAGACATATATTTATCTTCACTTATTTCTTTTCCTTTTTTAATATAATATGGAACATTTCTCCTATTATATTTATCAGAAGCCAACCTAGTTTTAAATCTAATATCTAAATTACAATTAGGATTACTGCAAGATTGTTTACTATTACTTAATTTAGCAAATTCTTTTAATCTATTTACTCCCCTCATTCTTAATAATCCTTTTTCAATAATTGTTGGTTCTTTAATTAAAAGTTTATTACAACTATGACAAATACATTGTAAAATACTAATTACTTCTGAACGATATAATGGATGAATAAAATTAAAACCTAAATTAATTTTCGAAAAATGTCCAGTGCAATCCTCTGTTGTTTTTTCACAAGTCCCACAAAGTTGAAGATCATTAATAGTTCCTAATCTTGGATCTTCTAAAGAATAATATAAATCCAAATTACGATTATGATTTTCAATGTCGCAAACACTTTTTTTAGAAAATGTTTCTTCATCGAAAATTGAAAAAGAAATTTCTTTTAATTTAAGTAGAGGAAGATTTTTTTCATCTAAAAATATTTGAATATTCTTTTTATTTATTTCTATTTTGGATAATTTTTTAATATTATTTTTAGGTAATTCTTCTTCTACTTTTGACTTTTTAATTTCTTTTAATTTATTCGATAATTTTTTTTTCAACAAAGACATAATTTTTATTTAAAAATATTAATTTTAAAAAAGCAATTTTAGTTTTTAGAATCTATTATATATATTTAAAAACTAAATATAATTTAAAATTGAAATATAAATGATAAATATTTAATATAATTAACGTTTCGATTTAAACGCCGGATCTTTGATTTAACGTTTCGATTTAAACGCCGGATCTTTGATTTAACGTTTCGATTTAAACGCCGGATCTTTGATTTAACGTTTCGATTTAAACGCCGGATCTTTGATTTAACGTTTCGATTTAAACGCCGGATCTTTGAAATGTTATGAATTGGGTTGATGCAAAATTCAGTAACAATATTAATAATAAATATTTACTATTTTGTTTAGTTAATATTTTTAATTTTAAATTACCAAAAGACTATTTAGAATTAATAACTAACATTATAAAAAATAGCAAAATATTTATTTTTGAAAATAATTTAATTAGAACAAAATATAATGATCTTTTTGATTAAGAAAATTGAAAAAAACTAAAAATAATTTTATAAAGAAAAGGAGAAATTAAAATGTTTTTATTCTTTGAAAATAAAAAATTAAAGGCTATATACAATGATGATAAAAATATGAAAAAAAATATTATTATTTATATTATTAAATTTCATATATCAGAAGGTTTTTATAAAAATGTTGAAGATGCAAAAAATAGAATTTCTGGTAAATTAAATAAATTATTTTCTCCTAATTTATATTTTATGGAAAATTTTAATAATACTTGGTGCATTAAAGAAGTAGAAATTAATAAAATTTATGAAGAAATTAAGACAATAAATTTTAATACAATACATACTAAAATCAATGTCAAAGGTAAAAATTTAAATAGAAAAGATTTAGGAAAAAATTTACCGTATATAGAATTAAATAATTTTTACATTTAAATTACTGAATTAAATTGATATTTTAATAATTAAATTATTAAAATAAATTATTAAGTATGCATATTCACGGTAATATTATTAAAATAGAAAGCTATGGTAGCAAAACAATGCCCATAGTTTTAAAAGTTAAAAATTTAAAAGATGAAAAAAATTATAATGTTAAATATATAGGTTTTTTACCAGTACATATTTGTGATGCTATTAACGGTGTTATAAATGAAGATAACTTCTTTAAAAATAAACCTTTGGTAGTACCAGTAGAAAATATAGATTATTTAAAACAATCTCTTTATGCTTGTTTAAGAAAAAGTAAATTCGGTTATAAAAAATGTGAAAATTTTTTAGACGAATTAGAAAAACATTGTGGTGATATTAATAATATTTTTTCTTGTTTAAATTCATTAGCTGATGATGAAAATAAAAGAGATTTTTTAATAGACTCAATAAATACAACACAAGTAAAAAAATTATTAGATTGGTGGAAAAAAAATTATTTGTTAAGACGATTATATTTATTAGGATTAAATAATAAAGAAATAAAATTTAGTTATCTTAATTTAAATGATATTTATGAAAAAATTAAAAAAAGTCCTTATATTATACATTCAATTACTATTGAAAAAGCTAATGAAATTAATGAATTATTAGGGAAAAAAACAATTAAAAATGAAGTAATAGCTGGTAAAATAACAAGATTTGTTTGTAAAAATGATTGGACATCAATACCTTTAAATTATATAGCGAAAGCTTTTCCAGAAATATATTTATGTTTAGATTATATTCAAGAAAATTTTCCTTTGGTTTTTGATGACAAATTTGTTTATAGTCGTTATTGTTATGATATGGAATTATACTTATCAAATCTAATAGCTTCTTTATTAATAAGAACTGAAAACGATACATTATTAAATAAAGATTTACCAAAAGTTATTAATAAGATTCAAATGGAGGAAGATATTGAATTAACAGAAGAACAGAATATAGCCCTAGAAGGAGTTTTAAATAATCATATTTCTATAATAACAGGAGGAGCTGGATGTGGCAAAACTACTCTTATTAAACAGATTGTTAAAAACTTAAGATATAGAAATATAAATTTTGTATTGACTTCTTTTACAGGAAAAGCAGTATTAAGAATTAAAGAAATATTAGGAAAGGAATTTGAAGATATATGTTTCACCCTTTCTTTACTAATACATAAAAAGAAGAAGAAAAATAAAGTTCCGTTCTTTAATGTTTTAATAGTTGATGAAGCTAGTATGATTTCAGGAAGTCTTTTTTATGATTTTTTATTACTTTATAAACATTCTTTTAAAATTATTTTAGTGGGAGATGTGAATCAATTACCTCCTATAGGTTATTGTGCTTTTTTTAAACAAATTATTAAAAGTGATAAAGTTCCTGTATATTATCTTACTGAAAATAAGAGAATATTAAATAACGCTAAATCTTCTAATATTTTATTAAATGCTAATGGACTTATTTCTAAAGATAGAGATTATAAAAAATCTTTTCTTTTTAAAACAGGAAAAGGGTTTGAAATTATTGAAGGAGAAAAAGAAATATGTTTTGATATTATAAAAGCTCTCAAAGAAAAAGGAATCAAGATGGAAGAGATAACTATTTTAACCCCTTATAATAAAGATATTGATGAAATAAATAAATATGCTCAGGAAATTTATCTTAAAGAAAATAAAGTATATATTTATGGTAAGAGAAAATTTATTATCGGTGATAGAATGATGCAGAAAACAAATATATACGCCGAAGAAGTATCAGTTATGAACGGGGAAGAAGGTATCATTAAAGAAATTTCTTCTGATCATTTAACTATTGAATTTAATAAAGATAAAAGTATTGATTATGAATGGAATGACGATGAAAATTATAAAAGTAAAGATGAAAATGATGAAAATTCTGTAAAGGAATTTTTAACTCAAAATTTACAAAATTCATTTTGTAAAACTATTCATAAATCTCAAGGATCTGAATATAATTATGTAATTATTTATTTACCTAGAAATGATAATTCTAATAATTTCATTAATATTAATTTATTATATACAGGTATTACGCGTACTAAAAAAACAATATGGTTAGTAACAAATAGAAATACACTAAATTTAGCCAGTCGGACAGAATTGCCTTATTGTTATGATAGATTAAGTGAAAAAATAATAGAGATTGTTGGATCCTAAATTTATTAGATCGTAGATTCGAAAAATTTTTAATTTTTAATTTTTAATTTTTAATTTTTAATTTTTAATTTTTAATTTTTAATTTTTAATTTTTAATTTTTAATTTTTAATTTTTAATTTTTAATTTTTAATTTTTTAAATCGTTAATTAACAACCTCTACAGGTTTTTTCAAAATAGTTTTCTTACAATCAGTTAAAATACATGCAAAATCAAAAATATTAAATTTTTGTTTCGACGATTTCGGTTTATTTTTTATTTTTTTTTCATTATTCATGTTTATAATTTTAAATTAAAAAATTTTTTTTAATTTAAATATTTTTTAATATTATTTTATTTTTATGAAATCATCATTTTTAATAATTTCATTTTTAGAAGGTAAAAAATAATCCACAGTTAATTCTAATTCATTTTCTATCAATGTATTATTAAAGGGATAAATATCATCAGTAAATTCTTTAAAACCAACTTTATCATTTATTTCTAATAATTTAATATCAAAATCATCTGTAATCATTAAATCTACAGCAAAAATTTCATAACATCTTTTACTTTCTGAAAAACAATTAGCTTTTAAATTATCAGCTATATCTGACATAATTAATTTTATATTTATTATTATTTTATTTAATTCGCTTTTATTAAATTTCAAACCATCTAAATATAAAGCTTCTTGACCTGAACTATAATGGGATATATGTATTTCTTCATCCTCGAAATTATCATATATAAAATCTTTTTTAGCTAAATATATAGGCATTTTTTTAAAGAAAAAACTATCGCCATTTTCTTTAAAGTTAGGATTAGCTCGATATAAGAATAAAACTCTTACATGAAATTTTTTATTATCAATCAACATCGGATTAGGTATATATTCTTGAATGGACCATTTTTTATATTTTTTAGAAGTTTTAAATTTATCAAAATCTTTCTTTTTATAAATCTGAATAAATTCTCCAGCAAATCCTTTATCGGGTTTAAAAATCCATGGACGTTCTAACGATATTAATTTTTCTTTTATATTTTTTAATTCTTCTATATGTTCAAAAATAAATGTTTTAGGGAAATATGGTTTTTTATAAAATGTTTTAGCTAATTTACTTTTGACAGTAATATTTTCTTTATCATTATTTACAATATTTTTAATAATAGATTTATAATTATAATTACTATGATCATAATAATGACGACCGTCTAATCTAATATAATCCGCATACTTCCCTTCAGTATGTTTGATCCAATTTCCACGTAATTTAAAAAATTTATCTATTGTTTTTTCTGGAATATAATCACTTTTAACTAAATAGGTATAATATCTTAAAAAAATTATATATTGATTAACAGATTTTTTCCCGTAATATTTAACTGTATTTAAATAGTAACGAGATTTCATTATATTATTCATTTTATGATTATCCTGGTGTACTTCAACATATAATTTGTCAACATTTTTATAACTTTTTAATCGTTTTTTAATTAATTCTAATGATTTAGAAAAATAACCTTGTCCTTGAAATTTAGGAGATAGAAAAACTCTTAAATGATAATTATTATCTCTTTCTTTAAAGAAACTAATAATGCCTATATTATCATCTTCAACATTAATAAGATAATGAAATTGTTCTCTTTCTTTATTATTTAATCTTTGTTCGTCTAGACTAAATTTAATAAATTTGTCAATCTTTTCATCTGACCAAATATTTCCATTTGTGATATATTTCATGACACTATCATCGCTAACAAGTTCCTGAATAAATTTATAATCTTTTTCTTTAATTTCAGACAATTTCATTTTTTATTTAAAAAATTTATTAGTTATTCAATTTATTTTATGAATAAAATAAATATGCCAGATAATGGTTTATGGATTATAAACAATAAAAAGGACGCAGAGAGTTATTTATGGACTTTATTGCCTTTAAGTTTATTAATAATTATATTTGCTGGTTTACGGAGAGCAAAAAATCTTAAACCTGAATATAAAACACGATTAATATTTTTATTTATATTAACAATATATTTAAGCGTATGGTGTTATTGCATAGCTGAATTTAATTGGCCTTTAAAGGAGGAAGATAAAAACAATAATACTTATATGCAAAGTGATTATAATTTTTATATGGGGTTTTCTACTTTACCAATTGTTATGTTTGTATTATGGATTACTTTATCAATGATACATAGTATGAGTAAAACCTTGGTTAGTTGGTCTAACAATAAATCTTTTTATATTTGTTTACTTTCATTATTATTAGGTTATACATTTACAGGGGCTACATATTATTTAGAAACAAGTTCAAGAAATAATGGATTACCCTTGCATGGTAATTTTAATAAAGTTAATTCAAAAATAACAGAACCTATTTTATATACAGGAGCAGGAGTATTAGGTTTTTCCGGGTTAGTAGGAATAGCATATTCTTTATATCGACTAGATAAGTGGCGTAAAAATAAAACTTCTGTCGGTACAACAAATAATAAATTCCGTATACTAGCAATAGGAACAGTTTTATTATCTTTAGTATTATTTTCAATTTATGGAATTTTAGCTAATATAAATAAAAATAGTTATACTGAGTGGTTAATAACCACTAATTTTTTAATTCTTTTTAGTTTAATTTTATGTTTAGGTATTAATTATAGTACAAATTTTGATAGTAGAAAAGACGATAAAGAAAATAAAAAATATAGTAATTATGCTGTTATAGGATTTTCATTATTGGCTTGTGTTTTTAGTTTATTAAATTCTATATTCTCGGCTAATCAAAAAATTACTAATAAAACTGATTTTGGAACTGATATTTTAAAAGATGGTCAAAAACTGAATGAATATAAAGAAAAAAGTTACGATTACCTAAATTATGAAATGACTATTAATTATATTTCTTTATCATTTATTTCTTTTGCTATTTTAGTATTTTCAGTATTAAATTATTATAATGATAAAGTTTTATTTAAAAATTTAACCAAGTTTTTTAAGTTTGATATAAAATCATTAGAATATAATCGGTGGAGCATTTTAATATTATTTACGGTCTGTGCTTTAATTTTTATAACTGTCATACTAGCGACACTTGTTGCTAATAATAAAACATTAAAATGGAATGTTGATTTTTATGAAGATAATTTTGCCAATATTGTATCAATTGTTATTCCTTTAATAATTTTAGGTTTTACTTTAGAATGGGGTTATAATAAGGTAAATGATTATAATAAAGATTCTAAAAGTACATTTTTATTAAAGATTTTCCAATTATTTATTAATGCAAATTTATTTATTTATCCTATAATTTCTTTAGCGATGTATTTATCAAATATTCCTGAATTTTATGAAAAAATTAATAATAGTAATGCTAATATTTTAAGCGCTGGTGATTTGAGTAATAAAAATGGAATTTTTGATATTAACGGAGAATTTGAAGGGAAAAAAATAAGTCAATTTTCAACAGGTTCTAATTTTGTTAGTTATGGTAATGGTATATTTTTATCAGGGGGTCGTTCTAATTTGGATATAGAAGTTACAAGAGATATTTTATATATTGATAATCAAAATCAATATTATAATTTTAAATATTTAGATAAGTATAATGAAGGTAAAGAAATCAATACAGATTTTATATCTAGAAATAATGACGATTTAAATCTTTTTAATTTAGAAACAAATGATGCTTCCTATGGAGCTATAAATAATGTTGGCGATTCTTTCTGGGTAACTGTAGGAGAAAATGTTGGATTAACATCATCAGATACTAATAATTCAACCATATATTATAACACATTAGCAGGGGCTAGTACTAATCAAACAATACCTACTAATTTAGATTTAAGTATCTGGAATAAAGCTACTAGTGGCGCTTTTGACTATATTGGTAAAGGAGTAGTTTCCGGAAGACAAACTTCTGGTGATAATAGATGGGTGGCTGTTGGGCAAGATCAAATTGATTTCCCTAGCAGTAGTTTTAATACCATCAAATATTCAGCAGACGGGAAAACTTGGACGAATGGCACTGGTACTGTTTTTAGCGGTTATGGTAATAAGGTAGCTTTCGGAATTTCTTCTGCTGATATTTATACAGGAACAGTTGCTAAGACCAACAATACATATATTGCTGTTGGTTATGATATTAATAGTAAAAATAATAATATTTTACGTTCTACTGACGGTGCAATTTGGAGTGCTACTACTGGTGTTAGTTTTGATCATCGAGGAACAGATGTAGCTTATGGTTTAATTAATAGCGGGGTTTCAGGGGTATGGGTAGCAATAGGACAAGATAGTAAAAACCCTATAAAATATTCTACTGATGATGGATCCTGTTGGTTAGACGCGGATAACACTACTTATAGTTTTGCTAAACCAGATGATATTAATTCTGTGACTTATGATTTGAAAAATAAAAATTTTATTGTAGCAGGTAAAAAAGGAACTACTGCTAGTGTCTATTATTCTTCTGATGGCATAACTTGGAATTCTTCAGCTGAATATGATTTTGATAACTGCACTGCTATCCAATATAATTTAAAAGATGAAAGTACTGATTATAATAAAGTTTTTTATCCCCCTTATGCTTATCAAAATTATTTTGTTAAAAAAGAACCTAATAATCAATTAACTTATTTTGTAATTTTCTCTTTTGTATCAACTTTAATAATTATTTCATTATTTATTTATATGTTATTTAGATTTGATAATGATGTGAAAATAGGTGATAAATCAAAAACTGATGGAAAGGGAAAAGATGGAAAAGGAAAGGATGGAAAAGGAAAGGATGGAAAAGATGGAACGGTAAGAACGGCAAGACCCGATAGAACGACAGGAACGGATGGAAAAGGAGGAACGGTAAGAACGGCAAGACCATAAAAAATTGAAAAAATGAAAATTAAATAAAATATATAATGTTTATATATTTTTAACTATGTTAGGAAGAAACGCAGATTTAATAGTATATGGTATTGTTAATAATGCTGTTTCCAAATTTGATTTAGAAGATTATAGAATTATTTTCTTAGTCATAACTGTTGTTATTATTAGTTACATACCTATACAATATAAAAATATGTTAAAATCCAAAATTAAAAATTTATTGTATAAAAAACCATCTATTGTCAAAATTAATTATGAAGAATATAGTAATAAGAAATTTGATGCATTAGTGGACCATATAATTTCTAATAATTATTGTAGAGAAACAATGGAATTGACTACAGGAGGAGCTGGCATTATACAGCCTTGCCAAATAGATGAATTTATAGTAAATGAAAAATTAAAAATATATGGAAGTATAATTATTAAAGAAAAAGAATTAAAATCTGAAAGATCTTGTAGAATTGCCACCTGTGTATATTTAACCCTTCATTCCTATCATAGTACTAATAAAGAAATTAATGTTTGGATTAATCAATTAACTGAAGAGTTTAGAAAGAAGATAAAAAACGAATTTAAAGAAAAACAAAAAGTTATACAAGTTTCTTATAATTTCCTTGAAAAAAAATTAAAAGCTGTTCAAACAGATTTTTTCAGTAATATAAATTTTAATAATAATTATATTCCTCATCAAGATGAAATTATTAAAAGAATTGATTTTTTCAATAATAAAGAATTTTTTAAAGGTAAAGGTATTAAAAGATCTTTGAATTTTCTTTTCTCTGGATCTCCTGGAACTGGTAAAACAGCGATGATTAAAGCCATTGCTCAATATACTAAGAGACATATCATAACAATAAAATTATCTGATGATTTTGATGAAATAAAATTAGAAGAAATTCTTGTAGGAATTATAGGGGATTTAGTAACTTTTGAACTAGAAGAAATTATATTTGTTATTGAAGAAATAGATTTATTATCTAATATTTTCAATGATAGAAAAAAAGATGATAAATCTATAGAAGAGAGTAAAAATGCCAATTTAAAAGAAGAAATCAAAAAACAACATCGTTCTTTAGGTATCATTCTTAATTCTATAGATGGCATACCAGAAACAGATGGCAGAATAATAATTATGACAACTAATTGTCCAGAAAAAATAGATACAGCTCTTAAAAGACCTGGAAGATTAGAACCTTATAAATTTAACAGATTGAGTAAAATAGAAGTTATTAAAACTTGTAAAAAATTTTGGAAAGATTTTGATTTTGATGAAAAAAATATTAAAGACGAAATTGATGAAAAATACACATCGGCCGAATTAATGAACTTAAATTTAATAAATCATAATGATTTTGAGAAAGTCAAAAAAATATTAATTAAATAATTTTTTAAAAAATTATTTAATATTTAAGATGTTAAATTTTTCTTGGTTTTTCTTGTAGGAGATTTAGGTTTTTTTACTGGTGGTTTTTTTGCTGGCGGTTTTTTTGCTGGTGGTTTTTTTGCTGGTGGTTTTTTAGTTGGAGATTTTTTAGTTGGAGATTTTTTAGTTGGGGATTTCTTTGCTGGGGATTTCTTTGCTGGGGATTTCTTTGCTGGTGGTTTTTTAGTTGGGGATTTCTTTGCTGGTGTTTTAGATTTCTTATCTTCTGGTGCTGGTGTTGTTTTCTTTGCTGGTGTTTTAGATTTCTTTGCTGGCGTTTTAGATTTCTTATCTTCTGGTGTTGTCTTCTTTGCTGGTTTTTTAGTTGATGGTTTTTTAGTTGATGGTTTTTTAGTTGATGGTTTTTTAGTTGATGGTTTTTTATCTTTTAATAATAAATCCTCTGTGCTTTTTGTACTTTGAGTCGGGGCTTTAATCCTAACAATTTTTTCTTTTTTCATTAATTGTTTAAAGAAATCTCCTAATTTACCTTCAGAATTAACAACCATTTTTATTTTATATATTTGTTTAAATATATTTAAACAAATAAAAATTTATTATAACGATTAAATTAAGTAAAGATATTAATAGGAAAGTTATAATTTATTATAAATTTTTTATTTTAATATGTTAGAAGAAATTTCTATGCTGGTTTCAGAATTATAAAAAGTTATATTATTTAAATTTTCACAATAATCAAAAGCGTGTTTTCCTATATTAGTGATAGAACTAGGAATAGATAATTTAGTTAAATTTTTACAATAACCAAAACTACTTTTTCCTATCTTGGTAACCAAAATAGGAATGATAATTTCTCTTAAATTTTCACAATTATAAAAAGCATGGCTTCCTATACTGATAACTGAATCAGGTATAATAATTTCTCTTAAATTTGCACAATTCCAAAAAGCATTATTTCCTATGCTGATAACTGAATCAGGAATAATAATTTCTCTTAAATTTACACAATCGTAAAAAGTACAAGTTTTTATACTAACAACTGAATCAGGAATTTCCACTTTAACTAAACTTTCACAATACATAAAATTCTTATTATCTATAATAGTTATACCTTTTTCGAAAAAATATATTTCTTTATTATTTATAATAAAATTACTTATTATAAATAAAGAATCTTTAGGTAATTTTATCATAAAAAGTTTAAATAAACAAAACAATAAATATTTATTATTATTATTGTTAACACTGGGTTTTGCTTCAATCCAATGCATTATTAAAGTTTTATAATAAATATATTTATTATAAATTCATTTTTATTAAAAAAAATATCTATTTACGACGAGACGCAGATTTTTTCTTAGGGGATTTCTTTTTAGGGGATTTCTTATGAGTTTTCCAATAGTCAACCTTTGCTTTTTTCATCACATCGACTGTTACTTTTGAGTGAGATTTCCGCCATTTAGCTAAGAAAACCAGCCAACGATTAGTTTTTTTCTTTGTGGGTGATTTTCTTGGACTCTTCATTTTTATATATAAAATAAAAAAATTTTTTTTATTTTTAAACAATATTATTAATTTTTATCGTTTTTTTTATTTCATTTTTAATATTTAATTTTAAAAATAAAATTATTTATATTAATGATTTAATTAAAAAAATTTTGAAATATTAATACAAATAACAAATTGAGTTTTTAATTATAATTTTATCATTAAAATTATAATGAATTACTTAGAAAAAATAGATATATTTATTAATAATATAATTTTAGAGGACGAAGATGATTATTTAATAGAAATAGATAAAAATGATATATCTCAAGAAGATTTAATTTATAATTATATTGAGGAAGATGAAATGCATAGGTGTATTTTTAATGATGGTAATATGATATATCGCAATCTTTTTAAATTATATGGGGAACCAACAGCTAGAGAATATCATATGATTTTAGAAGAAATTCAATTAGAATGTGATACAGATATATTTGATTTTGAGAATAAAGAATTTATAGAAATTATAGAATTATATATATGTATAACATCAAGATATTTAATACAAGAATATAATGAAAAGAAAATAAAAAACTATATAAATAAAAGAAAAAATGCAATTATAACAATTCAAAAAGCTTTTAGAAAATATCGCTATAATCCAAAATACAAATATTGTAAATTTAAACAAATAAAAAATATTTATAATATTGGAGCTATCGATAAAGAAGAATTTGATAAATATATTAAAAAAGAAAAAATATTAATTTATTTTTAAATATTATTTTTTTACAATTATTTAATTTAATATAAATTAAATATTAATTTTTAAACCATTTATTATTACCGTTTTTTTGTTTTTTAACAATCCAATTATTACCATCCTCGCCTTTTTTAACAACCCCTTCCTTGTAATTTTTTGCTGGACTTTTAGGAGCTTTTCTTTTAGAGGTGCTACTGTTCTTTTTAGAATAATTATTTTCTCTATAAATTGACCATTTACCATTTTTTGCTATATATTTTTTACCATCTTTTTCAATGATTTTATTTTCTTCTGCTTTTTCTAGGACATCTTTATCATTTTTAATTCTAGTTCTTCTTGGTGTACAAGGCATAACTCTAGTGACATTAATTTCTTTTATTTCTTCTTTTTCCTTGATTTCTTTTTTTGTAGATTTTTTACTATCTTTATTATTTTCTAATAATCCAATAACATCAACTTTATATTTATTATTAATTTTTCTATGTATTTCTAGCTGTATAATGCCATTTCTCCATATTTCTATATCTCCTACGCCATAGGCATCATATTCTAAAAAAGGTAATAATCTATCATATTCTTCCTTGATATAGCCATAGGCATCTTCTCTAGAAACACTTTTTCCTATTTTTTTAAAATTGACATAAATTTCATAATATACTTTCATTTTAATTTATTAATATTTTAAACTTTTAATAAATTAATATATTCTTTGGCATCATTATTTAAACGATGAAATACTTCTTTATCTATAAGATTTAAAGGTATAAAATTCATCACCCTAAAATTCATATTCAACGCTATAATTAAAAATTCCTTTTCTATATTATTTAATTCTAGAAGATAAATTATAAAAAAGGGATTCATTTTTAAAATTTCTATTATAAAATTTTTATCATTTAATAAATAAAAATTATTTATATCAAAAAATATTTCAAAATAACAATTAGTAGTATAAATAGATGATAATAATAATTCTTTATTTCTTTTAAACTCTGGAATTAAATCTTTGAAATATTGAAAATCTTTTTGTATTGTTAATTTACAGATATCATAATCTTCTCTTAATTTGGGATGAATTATTAAATATATAGAAGGCATTTTTTCAATTAATTTTAATACAAATTCTTTATCATTTAAAAATTCGTTAGGTATTAATGATATTCTAATCTCACCTTGTAAAATAAGATCTTGTAAATATTCTTTGTACATAGTTAAAAAAATAGCATATATTTTATATAATAAATTGTTTAGACCCTTAGTTAGGTAAATAAACAGGGTAATGATTGGTATTTTAAGTTAAACGAAATACCAATCTCCTATATAAAATAAGAGAAAGTTTTTTTAAATTTTCAAGTCGGTATGAGTGTACATGAAGGACTTAGTTTTTTCATTATAGATAGCTTTCAAGTTACAAATGAAATTTCCATTGTCAACATTTTGTACAAGCCACCAATCTTCCTTTGCAACTTTTCCAGGCACTTTATATATGCTTACATTTTCTTTATGATTTCTAATCAACTCTAGTGTCAATTCGCAAGGCTGGGTATCCATCTTAGTCGTGATGTATATATATATAACGTATTTTTTTAAAAATTTCAATTTTATTCTTCCAAATTATTAATTCTTCGTAATGCAACGCCCCACCATCTTCTATTAATTTGAGGTTTTAATTTATCTTTATTAGACATAATATTAGTAAATTTCTTTTTATCAGGAATATGTTCCCGTTTTTTATTAGGATAAGTTTCAATAAACCATCTCCTAAATTCTGGAAATAATTCTGTGGCAGTGAGTGATTTCTCTTTATCAATTTCCTCAACAAATTTAGTACCATCGCAATACTCACAAGAATCATCTTCGCATTTTTTACAAGCGACTGTAATTTTTGGATTTTCTAATCTTTCTGAAATAAAGGCAGTAAAAGCATCGTTTTTTCTCCAATATTCTGTCATCCAATCTTGTATATAAACAGGGTCTTTTAAACCTTCATCTAAATATTTTTTATAATTATTTACAGCTAGCCATAATAAAGCATTGGCTAAATGTGGTATATTATCTTCAAATTTTTCATCCATAATATATGTTTTTAATTTAATTTGCTCTTCAATATCATCAGGTAATTCAAATTCTAATTTATCTATTTCTTCTGGACGTAACCAACGACCTTCATAAGGCACCATACTAAATCTTGTTTTGGTGGCTTCATCCATACCAGAAACATCAGGAACATTATTTAATACCAAAACAGGTTTGAATGTGGTTTCTATACTACCACCATCTTGATGATTTTTTCTAGCAAAAAAACTATCACCTCCAGTAATCTTTTTAATACGAGGTCCTTTCAAGGACATATCATCATCTAATTCAGTAGAAAATCCAACATTAGTATTTTCCATTTGTGCTAATTCCGGGCTAGGACCATTGGATTTTTGAGCAGCACTATAATATTCTGCTGGTAAATCACAATAATATTCTCCTAACATAACACGAATAATTTTTTGATAAATACTTTTAGATCCATTTGTATCTCCAATCCAAACTCTAATTTTCTTTTCAGCATTTCGTCGATATAGAAATGAAGAAATATCTTTTTTCATATGTTCATTAATAACAGGATTTGGAAAAATTTGTCTAAAATATAATAATAATTTTTTAATATCTTTATGTTTCCAATTATAATTATGTCTGTATCTGACACCTATTTTTTTGGTAATAAAATCTTCTGGTTTACCAGGTCTTGGAAAAGCTCTTTCTTTATTTATTTCAATGACACAATTTTTTGCTCCTAATAAATTAGGATTTTTATTTAATATTTTATAAATATTTTCTTTCCAAAAAAACACTTGAGAGGAATTAATAATTTGACTTCTATATCCTTCTGTTTGTAAATTCTTAATAATCTGATTTATAGTCTTTAAACTGGCTTCTAAATTCTTAGCTAGATCTCCTTTTTCAGTAGCTTTTTTATCAGAGCATTGATTTCTAAAGCCTTCAAAATAAGGTATTAATCCGTTAGTGATAGCGTTCCTCAAAGGTATAACTTCCGATAAAGAACTTAAAGTGTGGTCCCTAAATGAATACCATCTTCCTCCAGAGAAAAAATAATCTAACCAATAAACTCGATAAAAAGCTTCAGCCACAGGAACATGAGAACCTCTAGAAGTTACACAATCTCTAATTTTAGGCAAACACCATCTTTTATGCCAATCTATATAACCGTCATAATTATCTTTTTTTGCGTACCAGGCTAAAGTTTTAATAGTAATATGTGAATTATCAAAATTTTCATAACATTCTTCATAATATTCTTCATCTTCATCTTTTTCCTTATCTGACGCTAATCTTAACCAATGTCTTAATCCTTCTTCGCCACCAGAAGTAGAGTTATGAAGAGCTGAACCAATATCTAGAAAATTATTATCATCTTCAAATCTTCCTTCTGATAATAAATCTATCAATTGTAAACAAATTTCAAAATCATTATCTCCATTAATTCGTTCTTCATTTTCATCAGATTGTGAAGAAGCTGAACTAGATTCTTCTTCTACTGGTTTTATATTTGCAATAGAAGAATGAAAAAAAGAACTTAAAAATATAGGTAATAATAAATGATATTTATCTTCATCGTCATCTATAGTTTCTAAAATATCTATATCATCTTTATTACATTTCCCACTTTTGATGAAATGATGATTTTTATATTTATAAACTTTATCTAAAGGAATATTTATACATATACCATTTTTATTTTCTCCAAAAACCCCTGTAAATAAAACAGGTGATATTTTGGAATTATCACTAGAACCATATAAAGGGTAAATATCCTTAACAGATTGTAAATGAGAACTCCAATCTCCTAAAGGAGAAGAAATAATAAAAAATTTTTCCAATTTAGATTTTCTTATTTGTGTCAAAATTTTATTTCTAAATATATTTTTGATAAAATCCTTTCCTAATAAACAATAAGGAAATTTTAAAGATAATTTAATACATATTAAATTTCCTTCTTCCCATGATTTATTTTCACAAACAACACAAATATACTCCACCGGACTAGAATTTAAATTAATTAAATTTTTTATAACTTTATGATGACAATGTACCAGACTATGTATTAATTTATTATCATAAAGCAAATTATCCATCTCTTTATTTTCATCATCTTTTTCAAATTTAAAAATAAAATCAGAAGTTAAAGGTATAGTATTTTCTGTTACTTCTCCTAAAGTAGGAAAAGAATCATTTTCTTCACTCACTATGTCAGAATATTTTTTATAAAATGTAATAACATTACTACTGTCTATTGGAGACGATTTTCTATTAGAAAAATTATAACAACTAAATACAGGGTTATTTACCTTATTTTTATTTAAACTTCTAATCAAATCTTCTTGAGATGACATTTTCAATAGTTATTATTTTTTTTATAATTTATAATAATTTTTTTAAAAAATATAAATTTTAAATTTCAATTTAATTATTAAAAAATTTTTTACCTTCAAAATTTGATTTAAAAAATCTAAAGATTTTCCGGATCCAATGAAATTGGATTTAAAAAATCCTAGTTATGAGTAAATACCTTAAGAAATTAAAATAAAACATTTCTTTATTAAGGGGTAAAAGTGACATATTAAAAAATAGATTTTTATTAAAATAATTAATAAAAATAATAAAATAAACATTAAATTTTATACCGTAAAACTTAAGTAAATAAAAATAATAAAATTATAAATATCTAGTAAATAAATCTAACTTTGTTGATAATTTAAAAATTTATTTTAATAATTTAAAAATTTTTACCTTCAAAATTTGATCTAAAAAATCCTAGTTATGAGTAAATACCTTAAGAAATTAAAATAAAACATTTCTTTATTAAGGGGTAAAAGTGACATATTAAAAAATAGGTTTTTATTAAAATAATTAATAAAAATAATAAAATAAACATTAAATTTTATACCGTGAAACTTAAGTAAATAAAAATAATAAAATTATAAATATCTAGTAAATAAATCTAACTTTGTTGATAATTTAAAAATTTATTTTAATAATTTAAAAATTTTTACCTTCAAAATTGGATGTAAAAAATCCTAGTTATGAGTAAATACCTTAAGAAATTAAAATAAAACATTTCTTTATTAAGGGGTAAAAGTGACATATTAAAAAATAGGTTTTTATTAAAATAGTTAATAAAAATAATAAAATAAACATTAAATTTTATACCGTAAAACTTAAGTAAATAAAAATAATAAATATTTAGAATAAGGCAAAATAATTGACATAATTTTCATTAAAAAAATTTAATCCTCCTCGTCCTCTATTTCCATTTTCTTCTTTTATAATAATTTCTTGGTTTTTCATCCCAGTTTTAATTTCTAAAAAATTTTCTTTCATAGTAGAATTTAATTCTATTTTCATTCCTCTATTATTAAAAAATTTTTTAACCTTTCTTTTAAATCTTAAATTATAGTGAACCATATCTAAATTTTTAAATTCGCTACGATTATAAAAATTTTCTCCCTTTTTAGATAATTCATAAAATTCACAACTAGTAAATAGAAAAAAAGCTTCATTGTTAAAAATGTGTATAATATCATCTATATTAAAATCAATAACTCTGTTACCATAAACATCAGTATAATTATCTCCTTCATCTTGACCATTTCCAAAATTAATACCCATAGAAATTAAATCAACATATTTTTTATTAAAATTGATAGCCATATTTTCAAAGTAATCAGAATTAAATATTGTTAATTTTGAAAGCATATTTTTATAACTAGGTATATCTGCTCTTAATATTGGAAATCCTAATAAATAAGCTATTAAATATGTTGGTAAAATACTTAATATATAAGTGTCTTTATTTAAATCTTCTAATTTAATAAATTTAATTAATTCTGGTTTGTAAAATTCATTATGTTCCATCATACATCCATAATAATATTTATAAATAATTTGTAGAGGAAACGTGTCAAAGATATTCTTACTTAATATTTCAACACAATCTTTGATATATGTTACATAATATTCAAAGGCGTTATTTTTTAAATGTATTATTCTATCATTAATATACTTTAATTCTAAATACATTAATTCAGAATAACATAATATTTTAGGATATATGAAAATATTATCTGTAAAAGTGTCTATACCTTCCAAATAAAAATCTTCATTTTTATAAGTAATTTTCCAGGAAGGTTTCCAGAAACTATCGTTAGAAAGAGGAATAACATGGTCAATAAATAAATATTCTGTTCTGTACATTGAAGAAAATTCTTTAAATTCTTCACTAAACATTTTATGTAAACCTTCCAATTCTTTATTCTCTAATAAATAATTTTTAATTTTGCATTCCAAAACATATAATAAATGATATATAAAAATTTTTATAATGCTATTATAATCACAAGTATTAATTCGCATTGTTATAGTCTCAAAAACTCTATTTTCTTTTGCTTTATCAACAACAATTTTAATAATTTCTATTAAATATTTAGCATCAGATTTATTTTCCTTGATCAATTCAAACTCTTTAGCGGTTAGAAAATTTTTATAATTTAAAAAAAATCTATATATTCCACCTTTATTAATATTAAAATCTTTCATAGAATTATAAAAATCTTTAACTTCTATTTTTTTTATTTCTCTTAAAGTAAATGCTACTTCTAAATTTCCGTGTAATATAACTTCTTTAATTAATGTGTCAGACATTTTAAATAGATTAAATATTATTCAATATTAAAAAAATGGATGAAAGTAAAAAATTAAAATATTTAACATATATAATATTAATTTTAATAATAATCGTCATAGGAGTTTCTATATCATTAAATCCTAAAATATTAAAAATTGATAACAATATTACACCAGTTAACCAAGCAAGTAATTTAACTAGTCAAATTCAACAAAAAACAACATCTTATATTGATGTAACTAATAAGAATGTCACTGTTAATGAAGGAATCAGTAAACTTTATACGGGTATAAACGAATTAAAAAATATTAACAATGCTGATACTGTTATTACTTATAATAGTGATTTTTATCCCAATATTAATAATATTACTAGTGATATATTAAATGGTTTTGCTGTTATTGACGAAATAAATATTAATGGCTGTATCAATGAAGATCAGATATCAGTTAATTACCAAGAAAAAACTTGTAACAATGAAAGATGCCTAGACAGATTTGGAAATAAAATTGTAAAAAATCAAATAATAGAAGAAATGGTTTATAGAGAAGATGTTATTAAATGTACTGATGAACAATTAGGATATCTTTCTTTTAATTTTAATATTGATACTATCACAGATAAGGTGGATGACAGTGTTCTTTTTATGCAGGTACAAAGTATTTATATGGGAGATGATGTTTACAATGAATTAAAACTCAATAGCAGTTTGGAATATTATTTTTCGAACAATATTTTTATTAAAGATTCTAATATTGAAACCCAGGATATAATACCTAGAATTATACATAGTAGTTTCAAAAAAAATAATTTTAGACAGAAATTATTAATTAGTAAATCAACTCAAAATGGAGTTTCTACAAAGGTCGGTGATTTAGCAGAAATTTTTTTTAGACCAGGACAATTATTTTTAACAGTTGAAAATGTAAAAAATTCTATTTCATATATTGAAGATATTCCAGATATTCCAGCAGATATTGTGGCTACGAATTTTAAAGGTTACTCTGTCAGAGTTGTTTCTCAAAAAACTAATAAAAGTGCTAAATGTATTGTTACTCCTGTTGGAGAAGTTAAAATTATTGACGGGGGTAAAGATTATAATAATAGTGACAATTTATTTATTCAAGGAAATGATGGACTTTTTTATGAAATATTATCTACGATAACAATAGCAAAAAATTTTAAAAGATTAATTTTTAAACAACGATTAAATTTTACTACAATACAAAGATCAGTATGGTTATTAACCCCTCCAACAAGCTTATCGCCACAAGGTATTACTAAAAAAAATAAATTATCTCAAGGATATATACAAAATTTTAGTAGTCAAAGTGGTATTACCAATATTAAAAAAGCTATTCCTATTTTACCAACGTATAGTAAAGTTAATCCTGGTACTATTATTATGCCTTTACCAATTGAACAATTATGGGTTAACCAAAAAACTCAAAGTACTCATGGTAATGATAGTATTTACGGGGCAATTACTAAAAATGGAAGTACTTGTACACAATTTAAAGCGACTAACGGACTTGATGCTTCTAGTTGTTCGTCTGATATTAAAGTCAATGGAAAAGATTTAGCATACTATAAAGATTTTCCTTGGATTTATAATGTTGAAAGATTGGATTTTATTGGCATTGTTAAAGTGTTAGAAAACAATGCTAATTCAATTATTTTTGATACCTATCCAGATTTTTTATTAAAATCTGTTAATAAATTCCCTATGCTTTCTGACCCTAATGATTTTATAGGTTATCCTTTAAATATTGATAATTCCTCTATTTTTTCATTACTTATTAATTTTAATAATACAGGTTTAGATTTTTTACCTTCAAATTTCGAATTGGCATTAGGATTACAAAAAAATAATAAAACATACAGTATTTTAGAAGGTGATATTATTTTGGATGGCTCAGCAGAATGGCAACAAATTAGTCCTTTTACTGATGTTTTAGCTTTTAGAGAAGATTATTTTTTACAAGACGGTTTAAAAAATGGTGTCTGCCGTGTTATCACTACATCAAATATTACTAAAGGTACTAAAAAATCTTTTATTGCTCCTCAAATAGGAAAAATTATAGATTTAAATATTAGTTCTGCTAATTATAATAATATAACTTTGCCAGACTTTAATAGTGCTAAAATTGTTGATTTAAATACTGATACTTTAATCACTGAAAGCTCTGGATCTAGCATAGGACAAAATGCTAAATGTCTTTTAACTTTTACTAGTCAAGGTACTAGTTTCATCATAGAAACGGCACAAATTATTAATAGCGGAGAATATTTTACCAACGGAAGTTATGGATTATCAGGAGGTGCTTTATTGGCTGGGTTAGAAGGTTATATAGAAGGTATTAATTTTACTACAGAAGATGATCAATATACTTTCAAAGCTGTTTCTTCTGATAATAAAGGTGTAGCCATAACTAATATTGCTATCACAGAAAATAGAGAGTTTGATGTCAGTTATGGATTAGAGCTAGATATTGTTAAAGAAGATGTTATAAGTTTATTAGATCCTGTTATAATAGACGGAGGACAAAATTATATTGAAAATTCTATTATTTATATTAACCAATATGATAGTGACAATAAAAGTGTTTTTGGAACCAGTTTTAACGAAAATACTATCACTACTAAATATATGAAAGAGCTACCTTTTTTAACTATCACAAGTATCAGTAGCAGTGGTGTTAGCTTAGAACCAGCACCAGATGCTCTTTTTAAAAATCCAGCTTTTAATGGAATAAATTATAATTTCTGGGAAGATAGTCCAGGTACTTATACTAATTCTCCTCAGCAAATAATATTTTATGGAGATTATATAAACGGTGTGAGTGAAATTTCTGGTGTAAGTAAATATAATGGAACTCCTGTTGATTTGAGTAATTATTTTTTAAATAATAAAATAGACGATAGTGCTTTTACAGAAATAAATTTTTTGACATCATTACAAATTCCTAGTTTTTATTATCAAAATATTACAAATCCAATTTCTCAAATAGAGCCTCATGAGGGTTTAACATTGAAACGTTTTATACCATATAGAGAATTTGCTCCTCCCTTATTAAATACAGGAGAAATAATACCTACAGGAGTTAACGGTGATACATTTATTAATTATAATTATTGTCAATTTATACCTTATGGTATAGAAAATTTATATGATAGAAAATTTTCAAGTATTAATGATCTTCCTACTTTTTAAAAATTTATCTAAATATTAAAAAAAAATAATTATATAAATAATTATTTTTTATCTTTATCTTTTTTATATTTATAGATCCATTTTTCAGTTACTTTTTCACCTTCAAAATACCATTCTTTATTACCATCGCTATCTATAATTGCTGGACCATCATCATAGTGTAATTTACCATTTTGATACCATGCTAGATAACAGAAAAAGTAAATGAAGAATATGGTAGAGATCTTAAAATACAATATAGTAAGTATGAAACATATTTGATAATAGATGAAGAATATATCTTAGATTAAAATTGATTTTTAATAATTAATAAATTATTAAAAATAATGAGTTCTGGTATACCAAATATAAGTATTTGCCCGTCCGAAGATATAAATTATGAAATCCCTCCATCTTACGAAGAAGCAATTGTAGATATTATTAGTGAATCAAAAATTATTAACCAACAAAATTTTGAAAAAATATATATTAAATTTAAAGAACGAGTTATAGAAAAATCTTCTTTAAAACATATTATAGAATATATTGAAAAAAATCCAACTATTAATAAACATTTAATTCTGATTTCAAAAAATAATAAAGATATAGAAAAATATTGTAAAAGATATAATAAAGAAACAAATGGTTTAAAATTAAAATATGATAAAAATCATCTTTTTTTAAGTAGTCATCTTGTATATTTAATAGATAAAAAATTTGTTTTATTTAACGATAAATTATAAATTGATTTTTTAATAAATAATATTTATTAAAAAACGATGAGTTCTTTTAAAGATACTCCTCCTCCTTATAAGAAGAAAGAAAAAAATGTTTATTAAATTTTTTTAGAAAGAAAAATCCACTTCCACCATATGAAGAGAAAAAGAAAGTAATAAAAATTAAAGATATTATTATTGAAGCAAAGTTAAAAAAAAATTAGTGATCAAAAAGATTTTGAAAATATTACAAAATATATCGAGGAACAACCAGATATTAAAGAAAAAGTATTATGTAATTATGATTTAAAAAATATGCAGAAAATTTTTGCGAAAAATATAACAATGAAACTAATGGATTAAAAATACGTTATGAATCATATTATTATAATGGGGTGCTCAATAGGTGTGCAATACATTTAATAATAGACGAGGAAGTTATTTTACAATAATATATATAAAATTGATTTTTTAATAAATATTATTTATTAAAAAAAGATGAACTTTTTAAAAAAGAAAGATGGTCTTCTTCTTTATAAAGAGAAAGAAACTAAAGGAAGAAAACTTAAAGATATTATCGCCGAGGCAAAGATAGAAAGAGAAAAAGAATTTCAAAAATATTATCTAGAAATTAAAGAAAAAATTTTAAAAGAAATTTCTTCTGAATCTATTATAGAATTTGTTAAGAAAAATCCAAATAATACTAAAATGCGTCTGTATACATATATTGAAGGAGGATATGAAAAAAGAAAAAGAATATGTAAAAAATATAATAAAGAAACTAATGGAATGAAATTAAAATATAACGATTTTCATAGTACTATATATTTGAAATTAGATAAAGAATATATTATTTATTAATTTTTTTAAATTTATAATAAATTTAAAAAAATAATTATAAATTTAAAAAAATAATTATAAATTTAAAAAAATAATTTTGAAGGATCTATTTTTAAAATTTCTTTAATATTTTTACAAGTATAATATATTTGTATTTTTTTAATTCTATCTCTAATTTTTGGAAATTTTTTTAATATATTTTTATTACCCCCTTGTAACATAGGATGTATATTTCCTGGAGGATAAGTTTTATCATATTTAAAATATTCGTTCAATTCAGATGTATCAGATTTCTCTATCCCATAAAATTTATAAAATAAATCATCTTTAACTTCATTGACAAAAAAATTTAATTTTTGAGTTTTAAGGCAATTAATGCTAATGATAAAAAATTCATTATCGATTTTTACAAGATAATAGTCCATATTGGATAAAACCGAAGGTCCGGCGAAACTATTGTTTTGTTAAACCGAAGGTCCGGCGAAACTATTGTTTTGTTAAACCGAAGGTCCGGCGAAACTATTGTTTTGTTAAACCGAAGGTCCGGCGAAACTATTGTTTTGTTAAACCGAAGGTCCGGTGAAACTGTTGATATATATTATATTTATTTTTTTTTAATTTTCAATTTTTTAAATATAAATTGAAAATTAAAAAAAAATATAATTTTAAAATGGATAAGAGTAAAGCTCACACCCAACAATATATAACGTGTTTAAAATGTGGTTCCAGTAGATTTATATGTCATAATTGTCCTCTTGATAAAAATGGAGAAAAAACTCATCATAAAGGATCAGACGTCACTAGAAACAATGCTAACGGGACTTGTGAAGAATGTATTGAATGTAAAAAAGTAAATAAATAACTTATATTAAATAATATTAAATTATTTAATAAAATATGTTACACATATCTGGTGATGACATGAGAGCTACTACTAGAAATATAGTTTTTTTAATTACCACGGGTATTATTTTAGGATGTATGTACGGTATTTATTTTGAATTGTCCTCTCATGTTAGAAATGAAAGTTTATATTTAGGGTTGTTTATTGTAAGTAATTTATTATTTGCTACTTATTTAGGTATTATTTTATATGATAGTTTTACTGATAGAGATTATAAAATAGAAAAAAAATATGATAAATCTAGAGGAATAGAAATAAACAATTATCATAAAGAAAATAAACACTCAAACATTCCAACAGATGAATTAGGAAAAGATAAAAATTATTATAATAATGCTTTTGAAAAAAATGGTAATACTTGGAGGACTTTACTTTTTGCAGGTATTGCCTTAATTATTTATTTAAGTTTTATAGTTGTTTATACAAAACAAACTAATAAGAAAGATAATCCTGGTTATATTGTCGCTATTACGATAGCTACTTTGGTTATGGCTTTTCATATAGGAATGTTGATATATCAAGCTGTTGAGGTTTTCAAATTAGATAAGACACCAACTAAGAATAGTGTTGCTATTTATCTTAGAAAAGAAGAACAAAGGAACAAAGTTCATGAAAAAAATATAAGAGATAATGAACAAGGATATTAAAATATTTATTTATTTCTTATATTAAAAAATGCCTGGAACTTTTTTACATAAAAATTTTAGTAATGATCTAAAAACATATCGAGGAGAGGATATTGGAGAAAAATCATTAATAACAAGAAACGAATTAACATTTACGATAGTAACTATTATTTTTGGAATATTATTAATAGGAATTTTGGGAATGCTTGCATACCTAATAGATAGATCTTATTATAGAACATCTTCACATCCACATGATGAAAAAATTATTCTTATTGTAACGATTATCACATTAGCTATAGTTATAGGTATAGGAGGATGGTATTATTTATATCGTGTTAAAAGAATATTGGATATAACTGATAGAATAAGCACAGATATTACTAGAAAAACAACAATGCCTATGACCGATGCTTCTCTTAAATCTAATTTAACAGATTTAATATCGGGAAGATTAGGGATTAAAGATGAAGCTGGTCAAAGACAAATTTTAACTAGTATTAGAAGAACATTAAATACGGATCCTAATAGTTATTCTGATGATCCAGCCTATAAAACACGTCTGGATGATTGGAATAATTTTCAGGAAAATCGCCCTCATACAATGGAAAATAAATTATAATTAAATATTTAAAAAATAATTTTTTAAATACTTTTAATTTTCCATTCGCTAGCCAAATCACTAATATCGATTTCGTTTAAAAATGGAACTGTATAATGTCCATCAACTTTTTTTCTGATTTGATGAATATAACAAATAGAAATTTTAACAAATGAATGCATAATTTTCCAAATATCATTTTTTCGTTCTTGATCTAAAATATAATATTCTTTTCCTTCAAATTGATAACTTTTACATAATAAATCTTTAAAAACTACAAAGTGATCACCAGACAAAGCACCAGCTATTTGACTGATTTTATTCCCGGAAAATTCTTCATCGTTTTTAACAGAATCAACTCCCTTTTCTTGAATGTTATTAAAAATATCTAACATCTTTTCTTTAATATAAGTATCATCTTTTCTTTTTATAACATCCCATATATCGTGCGTTCTAGTAATAAATCTTTTGATCATATGATCGCTAGATGTTTTTTTTATATATAATTTAATCAAGGGTAAAATATTAATACTCTGATTAATGACATTATTATTAGTTCCCTCAATAAACATCTCCTCTATGATCTCAAATAATGATAATAAATTTCTTTTAAAACGCTCTTCTGGAGGTAATTCCATTTTTTAATTATTTATTTATTTAAATTGAAAAAGAATTTAAAATATGTATAAAAAAATGTTTGATATATTACCAAATAATCTACGTTTCGATATTAATTCTGTTTTAAGGAATAATAAGGACGATATAAAAGATATTGAAATTGAAATTAGATTAAGAGATAATAAAAAAGATAAAAATTTAAAAATATTAGAAGAAAAATTATTATTGGATGATTATAAATTAGAAAAAACAAATACTATTGATTATATATATAATGATAGTAGAACAAGTTATATTGACGGTAATTATTTTATCACCAGTAAAAATAAACTTTTTGAGAAAAAAAATATAATGTATGATAATCATAATCTTAAATTATCTATTGCCAAGGAATTAATGATACCCACTATTGAACCAAAACATTATGATATTATTAGAAATAAAAATAGAAAATCATATACAAAAGATAATTTTTCCATTGATATTACTGAAGTTGACGGAAAAATCGAATTTGAAATAGAAGTAATTAATGCTAAAGTTTTTGATTTTGATAAATTAAGTATATTATTAAATTATGTGTTTGAAATATTATTTACTAATATTACTAGTGTAGTTGAAGATTTTACTAGAGATATGGGCAAAGTTGAAGACAGTGTTAATAAAATTTATGGATCTTTCTTTTCTAAAGCAAGAGATTTAGAATTTAAAGATTTAACCCGTGATGGTATTTTAAAACCTTTCACTATTTCTGTTAAAGCTGATGGTAAACCTTCTTTTTTATATTTTCATCCGTTAGGTGTTTATTTGATAGATATTAATACAGAGGAAAATAATTGTGAAAAAATCTCTCCTCCTATTAAAGAATTAAATAATAGTTTATTTGTAGGAGAAATTATTTCAAGTGATAATTTGAAAAAACCTATTGAGAAAAAATTTTTATACTTACCATATGATTGTTTAAAATTTAATAATATGAATATTAAAAATCATAATTATTTAGTAAGATATGAAAAATGTTTAAAAATTAATAACACGATAATTCAAGATGTATTAATTAAAAAGAAAGAAATTATAAGATATGATAACAATGTAGAAAGCTTTAATAAAGCTATAAAAGAAATTTTTTCTAGGATAAAACATTTAATTTATTATACTGATGGTATTATTTTTACTCCTATAAATAGTCCTTATATTACTAATGGTCAAAAATTAGGAAAATATAAAAAAGAATTAAGAGTTTTGAATAAAAATTTAGACGTTATTAAATTTAAATTAAAGGATGATTTAACTATTGATTTATTAGTAAAGGCGGATGGCGTTTATACTTCTAATGGAAAATTTTTAGGTACTAGAATATTCCCGCTTAAAGAATGGTCATTTAAGATTAATCCTGATATGATAAATAAAATTATTGAATTTAAACCTGTTATAGAAAAAGATAGAATAGTTTATATTCCTTTCAGAGATAGAACAATTGATAAAAAATATCCTAACAGTAAAGATGTTGCAGAAACTTTATGGGGGTTAAGAAATGATCCTATAGAATTAGATACTTTAGAAGGAAAAAATATGACTCTGATGAGAAAATATCATAATAAAATTAAAGGAAAAATTATAGAAGATATTAAAGGTTTTGTTATAGATATTGGTTCTGGACCCGGAGGAGATTTATTTAAATATAATAAAAATAATAAAATAAATGAAATTTTATTTATAGAACCTAATGAAGAATTTATTGAAGAATTTCATAAAAGAAGAAGTACTATTAATAATTTAAATGGTAAAGAATTTAGAATCATTCAAGGAGGAGGTGAAGACACTGAAAAAATAATTAAAGAAATCAAAGAATATATAATACCGAAAATGAAAGGTGATGAAAATTGGAATATTAATATGATGATTTCTTTATCATTTTTTTGGAAAGATAAAGAAATGTTAAATGGATTAGCAAATACTATTAATACTATTAGAAAATTATATCAAGATAATAAATATACTGGAAGTGTATATTTTAATTTTTTAACTATCGAAGGAAAAAGTTTACAAAACCTTTTCAAACATATGGGCAAATCTATCAAACTAAATGATGTTCATTTAAAGAAAGTCGATGAAAATCAAGTTTTTATTAATATAGAAGATAGCAAAACTGTTAAAAATCAAACAGAATATTTTGTGTTTCTAAATGAACTTTGGGATTTAATTAATTTTGATTTGTTAGAAATGAAATTAGCTAATAATGAAGAAAAAAATGATTTTATTTTATCTACAAATGAAAAAATTTATTCTGAATTGTTTGTATATGGAAAAGCAGAATATTTGGATAACAAATTTCAATATAAATGTTTAGATATTGATTTAGGAGATGATAAAATGAAAAAATTACCTAAAGAAATAGAGGAAAGATTAGGTAAAAATGATTTATATAGGATGTCCACTTTAAAAGAAGGAGGGTCTCAAACACATGCTATATTAAAATTACTAAATCAAAGTTACAGACAAGCAGATCGTTCTAAAAGAATAAATTTGGTTAATGATTTTAAAATTAGAAGTTTAGAAGAAATACCTTTTGGAATTATTGTAATATCTAGAGAAGAAATTGAGAATATTAATCCAGATAAAGATAAAAAAATATTATTACTTAAATGTGATAATAATGAATATGAAGCTATACTACAAATAAAAAATAGAGTAGCTACTAGAGTATTTAATTAAATATAAAAAATATTTAATTAAAAAAATGACTGATGCTTTAGATTATTTAGTTGAAGAAAAAAGACAAGAAATTAAAGTACCTTGGTTGAATAAAACTTTTATAAGATTTAAAATATCAAATAATACTAATAGTTTGAGTGAAGCATTGTTAAGAGTGTTTAATAGAGGTGAATATAAAAGAACTTATCCAGAATTAGAAAAATTTTATCAAGGGGCTATTGATCATCTTAAAGAAGAATCTAATAAAACATCTAAAGAAATATTAACTCATATTTTTAAAAACGATGAATTAAAATTATATATGAGAAAGGAAAATATAATTTTAATAAAACAAGATAATATATTAAATACTGGTTTTTATTTTGAAGATGTTCCTGATAATAAATTTTATTTTTTCCCTTCAGAAATTAGGACATTACCTTCTAATTGTAATTTGATTAAATATTTTTCTAATATTGATATTTATTTACCGTATAACTATTTTAAAATTAGATTCAAAGAGAAAAAATATTATAATGAAATAGTAGATAATGTTAAAAAATTAAAAAATAAAGAACAAGAAAATAAAAATAATTTATGTGATACAACAATTAATAAAATTAGAGATAAAAAAATTACAAATATTTATATGTCTTTTAGTAAAAATTTATTTTCAAAAGAAGTTAAAAAAGATTTTAAATATTATTTATATCTTTATCCAAAAATCTTTAAAATAAATTTTATAATTATAACCCCTTTTAAGGAGGATATTGTTATACAAAATATTATAGAAGAAGATAAAAATTATCCTTATCTAATATTATCACAACCTTTGAAAAATAAAAATCTTTATTTCAGAGTGGAATTAGGAGCATTTTTAATAAATAGAAAATTAGTTTTTATGTTAGATCCAGTAAAAAATGAAAATATCATTTATTTAATAAAAGAACAATATGATAAAAAAGAAAATAATATTCCAATAATAAACTTTTTAAAATATCAAAAGAAGAATAAATATTTACATTATTTGAAAACTTATAATTTAGAAAAAGATGAAGATGAAGAATTTGATAAAATTTTAGAAAATATTAAATATTACGATTATTATGATTTCTAAGTTTAATAATCGTAATATTTATATTATTAAATTTTATTAATTTTATTATTTTTATTAATTTAAATAATTAATAAAGAATAAAAATCTCTTATATTAAATATGTCATTTTTTACCGTTAAAATATAAATCTCTATTTTATTATAATATTTTTAGTTTAGAGTATTTAGTCATGATCTAATAAAAGTAGAGATTTTTTTAAGGGGATAAAATTTTTTCTAATATTTTATATTATTCGAAAAATAAAAAAATATTATAAATTAGAAAAATATTTATAATTTGATATTTAGAGAAAGATTAAGAATTTTTAAATAATACAATTATTATGATTTCTAAGTTTAACAATTGTAATATTTATATTATTAAATTTTATATTATTTATTATTTTTATTATTTTAAATAATTAATAAAAAATAAAAATCTCTTATATTAAATATGTCATTTTATACCGTTAAAATATAAATCTCTATTTTATTATAATATTTTTAGTTTAGAGTATTTAGTCATGATCTAATAAAAGTAGAGATTTTTTTAAGGGGATAAAAATTTTTCTAATATTATAAATTAGAAAAATATTAAAAAATATTAAAAAATAGAAAAATATTAAAAAAAATAATATGATTTCTAAGTTTAACAAAAATAAATAATAAAAAAAATGTCTCTCAGCGAATATAATAAATTTAAAAAGGATTTAAAAAATTCAAAAACTCATAAGTTTATGCATTTACCCGAGGAAGATAAAAAGGAAATTTTTAGTGCTCATAGAAGAGATAAACATAAAACAGTATGGCATCGAGGAGGTATTTGGTTAGAAATGGAATCTAAAAATTCACCAACTAATCAAGAAATTGTTTCTTATAGATGTCCTACTTTTCCTTATCATTCTCTCCATAAATGTGTCATGACAATTAAAACTCCTAAGATTAAAGTCATGGATGATTTTAAAATTTGTTTTTGTAAAAATCTTTTTATTAATATGGTTAGAAGTTTTAGACTATTTCATAATGAAATTGAATTGCAATATGGTAATAATTTATCTCTTTTTGAAGAAGTTTTAAATGATCCTCTTTGGGAAAATTATATTTCATTTCATTCTGGTAATCAAGAACAATTGACAACACCTTCTCAAGAATTACCTTCTACATATCTTTCTTTAACATTGCCTTTTTATTATTCTCATAATAGAAGCGATGCTTTTCCATTAATTTATTGTGGGCAAAAAGATGACTTAATTCATCAAGTAGAATTTAATCTAGAATTTTCTTCTCTATTAACTATTTTTGATAGAGAAGGTAATAAAATTAAATTTAATAAAGATTTAATAGAAGTAGAAAACAATTCTGAGATGATGCCTATCCCTGAATTAGAAGGTTTATTTTCTTTTTTAGAAGAAGAGGATGCTAGAATAATTAATTCATTTAATAAGGATGATGTCGGGGATGATAAAGAATTATATACTAAAAGTATTTATTATTATGAGGATGAAAATCCTAAAAATTTAGATAATAAAGTAGTTTTAAAATTTGCTAATGATGATAAACAACCAGTACAAGATATTTTTTGGGGAGCAAAAAATAATACTCAGACAGAAGAAGAAAATAATTTAGTTCTAACTTTTGATAATAATTCTCCTACAAAATATACTGAAAAACTATCATCTTCTTCAGGTGTTTTACTTGCTAATAAATCAAGTTATAAAACAGAATTTGCTTATCATAAAGGTAAGGGTGTTTTAGGACTTAATAGATGGTCTAATAGTAATAATGAAAAAGAAGATGGTAAAAAATTTGTTCCGGGTGTTAAATGTAATGGAGGTTCACTTATTGTAAAATTACAAGAAAGAACAAGCGAAGATAAATTTGTGGTTTTTTCTGTTTTAAAATATTTGAAAAGATTTAGATTTATTAGTTATCCTAAATCTTTTCAAGAAAGAAAAGATATGAGATCTACAGTTGTTCCTGATGATGAAGATTAAAAAATAAATAATAATATTTATTTTTTAGAGTACTTAGTCATGATTGAGTTTTTTTATAAGTTTTTTATAAGGGGAAAAAATTTTAATTATATAATTCTTTACATTCTTTTTCTATTCTATTTTTTACACATTTTAATCTTGGATTATAATACCAACTTAAAATAATTTCTCTAACTCCCCATTTATCCCTTACAGGAACTCCTAAAAAAGTATGTTTTTTAATCAGGTTTTGATATCTATTAATCCATTCTTCAGTAACTTCTCTACCTTCAAAATAAAATTCTAGAGTACCATCAGATCTTATAATAGAGGGTCCATCTCCTCGATGTAATTTACCATTTTGATACCATGCTTTATATCCATTAGATCTTATAACGGCAGGACCATTTTCTCTATGTTTTTTACCATTTTGATACCAAAAAGTACTAGTATTAGGAAATATAATAGCAGGTCCGTCTTCTCGATGTAATTTATCATCTTTCCACCATTCCTTTGTGCCGTTACGATTAATATGAGCAGGTTTATTATCTCTGTGTAATTTACCATTTTTATACCATTCTTTAGTACCACCCGGGGATATAAAAGCGGGTCCATTTTCTCTATGTCTTTCTCCATTTTGATACCATACTTTAGTACCACAAGAATTTATAACAGCAGGTTTATTATCTCGATGTAATTTATCATTTTTATACCAAAAATTATTACCATTAAATTTTGTAAATGTATATTTATCTTTTTTATCCATATTTATATATAATTAATAAATTATATCTTTTAAAAATCAATTTAAATTGATTTAAAAATGGTAAAGTATATATATCCAGAAAAAGTTAAAGTATTAATAGTAAATAATAATGAAAGGAAAATACCAAAAATAAATTTATATAATAATGATATTGAAATAAAAAATCTTCAAGAAATTTTATTATTAGAAAAAGAATTGGCAAAAGAAGTGTATGATTATAATATAGAACAATTTAATATTTTAGGAGAAAAAAAATTCAATGAGTTAAAAAGAATTAAACTTTTTAACTTTACTAAACAATTAGAAAAATTAGACAAGAATTTTATTCCTCCAAAAGGTTGGTCAAATGCTTATAGAAAAATGTATGAATTATGTCAAGATTTTAATTTTATTCCAAAAATAAAAAATATTACTCATTTTGATTTATGTTCATTTCCTAGTAGTTTTATTTTCGCAACACATGATTATATAAAAACTAAAATGTCAAATGTTAATTATGAATTTTATTTTCAAAGTTATATAAATGAGGGAAATGAAAAAGAAAAATATTTTGAAGATATATATAATTTAGCTAAAAAATATCCTGAAAGATTTATAGTAAAAAATAGAGGAGACATTTCAATGTTAGAAGAAATAAATCATTATCAAAAATTATTTAAAATTAATAAATGCGATATTGTAACTTCAGATTGCGGATTAGAAAGTCGTCTTTCAAATGATTTTTTAAGAGAAAAACAAATGACTAAAACTTTTTTCGCTCAATTTATAGCAGGGTTAGTATGTTTAAATAAAAATGGTAATTTTGTTATGAAATATTACCATTTTTATTCTATTTTTAATGTTTCTTTAATTTATTTAATGGGATTATTATTTGATAAAGTATATTTAGTGAAACCAACTTCTAGTAGACAATTTACAGGTAAAGAAATTTATATTATGTGTATAGGTTTTAAAGATAATATTGATAATAAAAAAATAGAGAATTTAAAAAATATTTTAGAAAATTTTAAAGAATCTGATATTGAAAAATCTTTATTAAAAAAAGAGGATATAAATTTATCTATATTAAATAAGATAGATAAAAAATTAGCTGATTATTTTAAATATAAAATAAAACGAAATTATGAAAAATATGAAATAGTTGATAAATTTATTAATATAGATTGGAAAAAAAATTACTATCATTATTTAAAGAAAAAGAAAGAATTATTTAAAATATCAGAAAAAATAGAAAGCGAATACTTTTCTAAATATTTGAAAAATTTACAATATATACCTATAAATTTAAAAGATCAATTATAATAACAAATAATAAATATTAACATTTATTATTTATTTTTTAGAGTACTTAGTCATGATTAAGGTTTTTGATAAGTTTTTTGTAAGGGGAAAAAATTTTAATTATATAATTCTTTACATTCTTTTTCTATTCTATTTTTTACACATTTTAATCTTGGATTATAATACCAACTTAAAATAATTTCTCTAACTCCCCATTTATCCCTTACAGGAACTCCTAATAAGGTATATTTTTTAATTAATTTTTGATATCTATTAATCCATTCCTCAGTTACTATTTTATCTTCAAAAAACCATTCTTTATCACCACCAGGATATATAATAGAAGGACCATCTTCTCTGTGTAATTTATTATTTTGATGCCAAACTTGAATACCATTAGGTTCTATATAAGCAGGACCATCTTCTCTGTGTCTTTCTCCTTTTTTCCACCATTCTTGAGTGCCATTAGGATATATAATAGCGGGACCGTCTTCTCGATGTAATTCTCCATTTTTCCACCATTCTTGAGTGCCATTAGGATATATAATAGCGGGACCGTCTTCTCGATGCAATTCTCCATTTTTCCACCATTCTTGAGTGCCATTAGGATATATAATAACGGGACCGTCTTCTCGATGCAATTCTCCATTTTTCCACCATTCTTGAGTGCCATTAGGATATATAATAGCGGGACCGTCTTCTCGATGCAATTCTCCATTTTTCCACCATTCTTGAGTGCCATTAGGATATATAATAGCGGGACCGTCTTCTCGATGTAATTCTCCTTTTTCATTTCTATACCTTCGGTCCGGCAAATCTTCCGATTTGATATATATTTCATCCATATTTATATAATTAATAAACAGTTATATTTTTTTTGAAATTCATTTTTATTCGTTAAAAATATTTATTTCTTTTTTATTAATTATATAGAATATTTATTTTTTTCAATTTTAAAGTTAGGAAATTGAAAAAAAATACTCCTTGGAGGGTTTGAACCTCCGACCAGTGCCTGATAAGAGCAACGCTCTGCCAGCTGAGCTAAAGGAGCTTTTTTAAATATTAATCCTTTAAACCCCTTATAATATTTATTATAATATTTAATTTATTTACTAAAATGAAAAATTATATTAAATAAATTAAATATTAAAATAAAATATGAATACATATTACGTGAAATCTCCTTATTTGGATACAGATATTCTATTAAGAAGAGGTAATTGGAAACCTCACTCCGATGAAGATAAAGTAGATTTAATAGTTATTGAAAGAGGTAAAACAATAGAAGGACTTAAAAATTTTTATGATATGGAAGTTGGAATCGAAAATTATAGTATGATTGAAGGAATTGACAAATATAATTTGATTAAAAGTTATCTGAATGAAGAAAAAGAGAATAAATATGTTATGAAACAAATTCCATTAAATCCAAAAAAACTAGATAAAGAAGTTTTAAATTTTTTTGAAGATGATAAAATTTATATGGTAAAACCAGTTGATTCAGGAAAGGGAGAAGGTATTTTTATTGTTAAAAATATAAAAGATTTAGAGAAAAAATATCATAAATTGCAAAAAACACACGGTGTTTATCATGCTAAATTAAAAAGAAAAAATAAAGTTTCTTGGTTACTTCAAGAATATATTGATAGACCTATGCTTTGGAAAGGAAGAAAATTTCATATTCGTAGTTATTATATTATTACGGTAGATAGAAAAATTTATTTTTCTAAAATAGCATTTATAGTTTCAGCTAAGAAAAAATATATTAATGATAATTATGGAGATAAAGATATTCATGATTCTCATTACGATATTAATAACGAGGTTTTATTTTGTAAAGAATCTCATATAGGTTTTACAGATGAACAATATGAAAAAATGAATAGAGCTATCAAAAAATTTCATAAAACATTAATACCTAAGCTTAAGATTAAATGTTATCCAGGAGTTAATTTTTGTTTTGAAATTTTAGGTTCGGATATTATGTTCACAGAAAACGGAGACTTAAAATTTTTAGAATTAAATAAGGAACCAGCTATCTTTGAAAAAACAATACCTTTTTATAATTATCTTTTTGAAGGTATTATGCAAGAGATTATTGATAAAAAATTTCCTCCTAATATTAAACAGAAAAAGAATAATAATATAATTAAACTATAATTAATAATATAATATAATAAAATAAAATGTATATTTATTATATTATGTTTGAAAAAGCCGATCATGATATTTTTAAAAGAAGAGGTAATTGGAGAAGATATAAAAAAGGTGATAAAAAAATAGATTTTGTTTATGTTGATAGATATATTAAGTTTGATAAAAAATTTTTATATAATTTAGATGTAAAAGTTGAGAATTTTGCTATGATTTTAGAAGGAGGTAATAAGAGAGAAATAGTTGATTTATTTCTAGAAGATAAGAAAACTAGAAAATATGTTCCTGATCAAATAGCTTTTAATCCAAATGATATTAAAGAAGACGTTTTAAAATTTATTAAAAAAAATAAAATATATATTGCTAAACCTATAGCTGGGGCAAGCGGAGAAAATATAGAAATAGTAAAAAATAAAAAAGAATTTCTTTCTAATATACCCAAATTTAAAAAATCTTTTTTTAGGAGAGATAAACAAATAAAAGATAATAAAAATTGGGTATTACAAGAATATATAAACGAACCTTTATTATATAATAAAAAAAAATTTCATATAAAAGCTCATATCATTTTTAATGAAGATGGCAAGGGTTTTTTTGATAAACAACTATTATTTATTCCCGCCATAAAAAATTATAAAAAATCAGATTATAAAAATAAAGATATACATGATACTCACGGATCTGATAATAAAAATATTTTTTTGTTAAGAGATGATTTCACAGGAGATTTTACAAGTGAAGAATATAATAAAATTAAAAAAGGAGTTATAAAAATTTGTAAAATTTTCATAAAAAAGGTTAAAATAGAATGTTATAAAGATTTAGAATCATGTTTTGTTTTCTTTGGTCTAGATATAATGTTCTTAGAAGATTTTACTCCTGTTTTTATTGAAGCTAATATAACTCCAGGTATAATAGGAGCTTATAATTATTATCATAATATAATATTGGAAGGTGTAATGCAAGAGGTAATAGATAAGAAATTTCCACCTGAAATTAAACCTGATGAAGAGAAACGATTTTTTAAATTATAATTAATTATTTAATATATTAATATCTAAATTTAAAGGGAAAAATTATTTTTTTAAACTTTCCAAATTATAATCTTTTATATCCTTTAATTTTTTTTCATAAAGAACACCGTTAGTTTCCTTTACCCATTTTCTAATTTCTCTAAAATGTCTTTTACAAATACTATTATTATCTAAAAACATAATAACATTAGGTTCATCTGATCTCATACCTCGTCCTCTGATTTGTTCAAAACTACTCCAAGATTTAAAACTATAAGTAATAATTAATAAATCAGAAGGTCTACCATCATAATCGTCGCAAAAATTAGCCTCGTCAAAACCAACTCCCATTTTGCTACCTGTGCCTATCAAAATATTTTTAGTTTGATAATTTTTAATATTACCATATAATTCTGATGTTTCCATATCTTTTTTTTCAATCATCTCTTTCAATAATTTACAATGATCTTTAAATTTAGTTACGATCATACTTTTTTTATCTTTATTAGCTTCCAATAAATCTACTGTCAAATTATTTCTATCTTCACTAGAAAATTGAAAATTTAAAAGGTCGGTAAATATATTTTTACTTTGACCAATTTCAATATTTATACCTGTATTAATTAAAAAGAAATTATATGGTTTTTCACTGATTTTCTTAATATGATGAGTTCCACAAACAGATTGAATCATCGTGTGCATACCATTATCTTTTTCAGGGGTAGCTGTTTCAGCTATAATATATTTAGGAGAAAAAGATAAGATAGGTTCCACTCTAGTTTTACTACAAAATAAATGAGCTTCATCAATGATTAACAAGCCAATACTTTTTATAACTTCTTTACTCAATTTTTTAACTCTTGTATCCATAACTACAAAAATTTTAGCATCGGGATTATACCTTCCTTTTTCATCTACCCAGGTAATATCATCCTCGCCGTTTGGTAAAGACGATATACTAATTTCATCTTTTGATTTGTTATCTTTTGATTTATTATCTTTTGATTTAATATTAGGTGTTTTAATTTTAATAGCAAAATAATTTTTAAAAGTTTTTAACCAAGATTTACCAACATTATCACGGTGTACTAAAACACATGTTTTTAAATTATAATACCAGCTTAACATCACTCCTAAAAAAGTTTTACCAAACCCCGGGTAAAGAGCAATAGTAACAGTTCTATATATATCTAAATAAGCAATAGATTTTTTAAACGCTTCTATTTGATGATCTAATAATTTTCCACAAAATTTTCCATTTTGATCTTCGAAAATAGTAGGATATTTCTTTTCTTGGTTAAATATTTTATCATAATAAATATTTGAAAAATAGAAAGGTAATCTAATTATTCCTTCTCTGGCAAAATACATCTGAACACTACCTTCATTTACAACATTGTAAGGTCTGAAAGAATTTTTTCCTTTAAATTGATCATTAGCAATAGGTTTAAAAGTTAATAATTTATTTATCTTTTTTTGTTCCTCTTCAGAAATATCTTTTAATATAAATTTAACAGACATTTTTAACTATTTAATTTATTAATTGTAATATCTTCGATTTAATATTTTAATAATTTAAAAACTTATTAAAATTTCATTTATTAAATTTAAAAACAAATTAATATTTTTTATTTAAATATTTAAATAAAAAAATGGATGTAGAAATAGATAGAGTAAAACAGATGATAGAAATTCAATCCAAAGCATTAGAATTATTTAAAAGAAAAAATATCGATTACGGTGACGCTTTTGCAAAATACGGGGTCATCGGTGTTTTAATGCGTATAGAAGATAAATTACAACGTTCATTGTCTATAACAAAAAACGGTGTTAATTTAGTTGATGATGAAAGTATTAAAGATACTTTAATAGATTTACATAATTATTCTGCGATGGCTTTAATGTTGTTAGAAGAATAATTAATTTTATAAAATTAAAAATTTTTATAAATACAATTCTTTACATTCTTTTTCTAATCTATTTTTTACAAAATTTAATTTAGGGTTATAATACCAACTTAAAACTATTTCTCCAACTCTCCATTTATCCCTTACAGGAACACCTAATAAAGTATGTTTTTTAATAAGTTTTTGATACTTAGAAATCCATTCTTCGGTTACTTCTCTGTCCTCAAAATACCATTCTTGAGTACCATCAGATCTTATAATAGCGGGACCATCTTCTCTATGTAATTTACCGTTTAGATACCATATTTGATTATTAATATCTATAATGGCAGGACCATTTTCTCGGTGTAATTCACCGTTTAGATACCATGCCTGATCATTACCAAATATAATAGCAGAACCATTTTCTCGGTGTCTTTTACCATTCAAATACCATTCTTGAGTACCATCAGATCTTATAATAGCGGGACCATCTTCTCTATGTAATTTATCATTTATCCACCATATTTTATCGCCATGAACACTTATAAAAGCAGGGCCATCTTCTCTATGAAATTCTCCTTTTTCATTTCTATATTCTTTATCCATCTTTAATATTTATAGTTATATTTGATTTATTAATTTTTATTAATAAATCAATTTTAAAATTTTATTTATAAAATCTTTAGATTTTCCGGATCTTCGATTTATAAAATCTAAAGATTTTCCGGATCTTCGATTTATAAAATCTTTAGATTTTCCGGATCTTCGATTTATTTACATTTTGGATTATTTTTAAATCCTGATTTAACATAAATATGATACGCTTGTTCTTTTGCTGTTAAATTAAAATCTAATTTTTGCCATCTTCTTCTTTCTATTACTTTTTTAGACCAGCTATTAGGATTATATTTTCCCCCAGGTCCTACTAAATGAATATGAAAATCTTTTTCTTCTTTTAAATTAGAACAAGTTAAATAATAGCCTCCTGTTTTATCTTTTTTTGGTATTGGACCAAAACCTTCTTTATACCAATTAATAACTATATCCCGAATAAATTTATTTTGATCGATTGTTAAACCTCCAGTCCGGCAAATACTTGTATTTGTTAAACCTCCAGTCCGGCAAATACTTGTATTTGATAAACCTCTAGGATTACCTATTTTATTTTTCCCTAAAGCTATGAAATGATTTTTAATTTTTATATTTTTATTTTTTGGAGGCATTATTTTATCAATTATATGATACATACAATTTTCTAACATATAAACAGGAAATTTAGATTCAATATTAAATCCTGGATTAGTATTTAATTCTAAAAGTTTAACATTTAAATTTTCCTCTAACATTATATCCGCAGCGAAAATCTCAAAACAAAGTTCAGAATTATCATAACATCCCAAGTTTAAATTTGTATCAATATCTTCGAATAAGATTAAAATTTGATTATAAACATAATTATAATCTTTTTTATTTAAAATATCGTCCAAAAATATTAATTTTAATTTCTCTTCATTTTTAACAAAATGTGTATCATGTATTAATGTATTATCAAAATCTTTTTTAATATATTTTTTAGCTGCCACTGCTAATCTAAATTTATCAAAGAGATAACTTGTAGAATTATTTGTTTTAATATAAAAAATTCTAAAATGAAATTTTTTTCCCTGATACAAATAAGGATTAATCATATACTTTTCTAATATCCAATATATTTTTGTAATACGATTATTTTTTTTGGTTTTCTTTTTTGTCCAGTTTTCTTTATTTTTAAATTGTTTTATTTTTTTAATTATTTCCACGAATTTTTCATAACTATCAATAACATAAATATCTTTACCTCCAGCACCATCAGTAGGTTTTAAAATTAAATATTTTTCTTTTTCTATAAATTCTTTATATTTTATAGGATTTAATTTAGGTGTTAACTCGAAATACATATGTTTGTTTAAAAATTTTTCTCCCATATAAGGAGATAATAAATTTTTCAATTTGTCCTTTTTAGTCATACTTGTAAAACTATTTCTATCAGCATTATTTGAAATGAAACTTTCTATTTTCCACGATTCTCTATCGAACAAAAATTTTGATCCTTGTATATATAAAAAATCACTATAATTATTACTATCTTCTTCTTTTTCCCAATTGCCTCTTTCTTTGAATATATGACTATAATCTTTTTCTTCCAAATACTCACTTTTAATATTATAAGTATACGGTCTTAAATATATTACAGTAGTATCATTTTTAGTTAAATAATTATCTCTTAAAAAAGGATTATCTCCTTGATATAGAATATATTTTTTATTATATTTATTTTTAATACTTTCTAAAAAATCTTCAAAAACATCTATTAAAGTTTTTGTATCTATGTTAAATACCAAATAATTATTTTTGATATTAATTTCACCTTTTCCCTCAACAATATATTTATAAGACATTTATTTTAATTTATAATATAATTAAAGTTATAAATTTTTAATTTATAACTTAATAATTTTTATTTTACTCTTCCTCGTTATAATCTCCTTTCCATTCAAAAAAATCTGGATAATGAACAATTTCAGAAAATTCGTTTTCCATATTCATAAATCTAATTTTATTATTTTTTAAAAAATTTGCTTTAAGTAAAGCTCCTGTAAAAGCTTCATTAATACTTGGTATTTCTAATCCTAATTCTTTATAAATTCTAGGTAATTCTGATTGGTTAAATTTAATAGAAATTGCTTTTTGTTTACCAATATATTTTATAACATATTCGACTTTCATTTTTTCAATAATTTTTAAAGCTTTTTTATTATAATAAACCCCCATAGATACTGGCATTTCATTTTCTTTATCTTCATAATTTCTATCCCCTTGATCTAAATCCATTGTCATAATATCTTCATTCCAAAAATATTCAACTATATTAGCTAATAACCAATCAACTGGAAATTCATCTTTATCATATTCTTTATGATTTTTAAATTTATCTGGCATTTTTAGAAAAAAGAAATCATTAATTTGTACTGGATGAATACTTCTTTTTAATCTTCTCTTGACATAAGAAAAATATTCATCTTTACCAATTTTTTTATCATTTTTATAATATTCGTGTTGATGGAATGCTCTAAAATGACCTTTTTCTGATCTTCCTAATTTATTAAGATCTCTGCGATATACCATTTTAATTACTATATGTTAATTAAAATTCATTTTTAAATAAATACTAATAATGACCTTTATAAATTAAAATATGTATAATAATTTTAATTTATAATAAAATATGGATTTTAATTATTTTTTCTTAAAAAAATCTATTATTAAATCTATAAGAGTTTACGAGTATAAGGATAATTATATTTTAACTATTTATTTTTATTATAGATCATATTATTTTACTAAAGAAAAAGAAAAATCTAACGAAAAGCCGGATCTTCTATATGAATTAATTTTTGAAAATTCTGAAGATCATTTAAAAGAACTTCATAAAAAAGATGATCCATTTGATTGGCATGTTCATATCAAATTAGAAAAAGATAAAATAGTAGAATATTTAAAAATTTTAAGGAAAAAAATAAAAATATCAAACGATGATTATAAAAATATTATTAATTTATTAAAAGGTAAAAAAATTAATAATGTAGAATATGAAGGATTACAAGATAATAAAAAATTAGAAGAATTTAAAAATATTCTTAAAAAAGAAAGATTTATTTATTATTTATTAAAAGAAGATATAAATAAATATCCTTATATAGGATTAGCATTCTATTTATTAAGATTTAATAAATTAAAATTTTATATAAATCATAAGGTAATAGAATTATTGAAAACAGATAATTTAAATATATTATTTAAATTTAGAAATGAAAATATAAATATCGCATTTAACGATTTTAAAGAATTAATTTTAAATGCTTATAATAATTTTGAGAAAAGAAAAAATAAAAAAATTAATTTGAGAGAATATTTAAATTATAGATTAACTTTAGAATTATCTTGGTCTATTTATCAAGCTAGTGTAAGACAAGATGAAATAAGTTTATATAAAGCTTATTTTTTATTTACTCATAATTTTCAAAATTGTTTTAATGTTAAAAATTGCAATCATGAAATTAATATTTATAATTCATCTTTTAAAAATATTATCAAAAAAAGTATCGAACAGATTGATATTACAGATAATAAATTCAATGATACATTAGATTGGAAAAACGATAAATTATTTAATTAATTTATTTATTATATTTATTTATTATATTTAATTTATTATATTTAATTTATTATATTTAATTTATTATATTTAATTTATTATATTTAATTTATTATATTTATAAAAACTTTAATTTTTATAAATTTTTGATTTGTAAAACCAATATTTTGATCTAAATTTACATCCTTTAATTAAATAAAGTTTACCTAAATTAATCATTATTTCTTTACTTTTATAGGAATGTTTTTTTAATATACTAATCGCCTGGGAAATATCCTTTTCAACTCCTATTCCTTCTGCATATAATAAAGCCAAACTATTAATAGATTTTGGATCTCCTATTCTTTCTCCAAATACATACCATTCTTTAGCATTTATATATTTCTTTTGTTTATAATAAAATTTACCAATATACCAAGCACTTTCAGATCCTCCTAATTTACCTGCTTTAAAATACCATTTAAAAGCTAATTTATTAAATTTATAAGATTCATATATCATAGCCATTTTAATACAAGCATCCTTATCTTCAGGTATTAATTGATACCATAATAAAGCTTTATCTAAAATATTATTTTGATGAAATTTATCAGCTATTTCATAACAAGGTACGTCTAAACCTAATTTATAAGCATCTAAAAATAAATCTGAAGCATAATCTAAATTATAATGTAAATATTTTTTAGCTATTTTATAATAAACAATATGGATATTAGTATAAGTATTTATATTTTTTTCTAAACTTATATTAATTAATTTTGATAATTCTTCATCTTCATCTAATTTTAATGTTTGACGACAAATTGCGCAAATATTTTGTTCTACAAAATAACTCTTATTTATACAATCACTGCAATAAAGATTATTACAAGTAAAACAAAATAATCCTTCTACATCTTTAGAAGTTATTAATTCGTAACAAATAGGACATTCGTCATTCATGATAAATATATTTTATTATACTATAATTTAAAAATTTGATAAAAAACAACATTATTTAGAAAAAATAAAAAATTTAACCCTTTAAAAACCGTTATTATTTTGAAAAAAAATGAAAATTTTTCCTCCTAAAAACGTTATTATTTTAGAAAACGTCTATTAAAACCCCCCTGGTGGTTTTTGACAACATTAATTTTCTAAAACGTCTATTAAAACCCCCCTAGTGGTTTTTTATGACATTTTTTATTAAATGTAACAAATTATTATAAAATTCTAATTTGGCTCTATTAATCAATTATTAGTAACTTTTTATATATTTGAGTAAATATATAAAAAAATAAAAAATTCTCCCACCTAAAAAACGTTATTATTTCGAAAAAATAAAAAATTCTCCCACCTAAAAAACTTTATTATTTTAACAAACGTCTATTAAAACTCCCCCTAGTGGTTTTTTATGACATTTTTTATTAAATATAACAAATTATTATAAAATTCTAATTTGGCTCTATTAATCAATTATTAGTAACTTTTTATATATTTGAGTAAATATATAAAAAATAAAAAATTCTCCCTCCTAAAAAACAACATTATTTTGAAAAAATGAAAAATTCTCCCTCCTAAAAAACAACATTATTTTGAAAAAATGAAAAATTCTCCCACCTAAAAAACTTTATTATTTTAACAAACGTCTATTAAAACTCCCCCTAGTGGTTTTTTATGACATTTTTTATTAAATGTAACAAATTATTATAAAATTCTAATTTGGCTCTATTAATAGATTATTAGTAACTTTTTATATATTTAAGTAAATATATAAAAAAAATGTTATTATTAAAAAAAAACCATTATTATTTATTAATATTTTATAAGATTATTAAGTCAAAAAAGATTTATTTTTTATCTGGCAAATCTGATGATTTGTTATGCCTTAGGCCCGGCAAATCTGATGATTTGTTATAGCCATAAAAATTATTATCTGCAGCTTTAGTAATTTCTTTTAAACATTTATTATCTCCTTTCATAAAACCCAAAACAAAAGCACTAGTAGATTTTCCAGGATCTTCTTTTATACCTCCTAAAGATTCTTTATATATTAACCCTAAATAATAATAAGAAAAATATTCTCCGTTCATAGAGGCTAAATCAAACCATCTTTCTGCTTCCTTGTAATCAATTTTTCCATTTATAAGTCCTTTATAATAAGATAAACCTAAATAATGTTGAGAAAAAGGAGAACCTAATCTACCTGCTTCAAGATGATGGAATAAGGAATTATCGTAATCTTTAAAATTAAAATAAAAACTTGCAATAGCTGTATGAATAATAGCTCTATTTCTATGTTTTTTATTATTTTCTAATAATTTAAGTAGGGAATTGATATTTTGTCTATTAGTCATATCTTTATTTTTTACACCACAAGATGTACATTTTTTTACTATATCTCCTTGACAGTTATAACATATTAATATACCACAATTAACACATATAAAACTTTTAAATACTATTTCCTCTAAACAAGATTCACATGACATGATTATGATTTATAATATATATTATATTATAAATTTCAATTTTAGCGTTTTTTTATTCTAACAAACTTAAATATTCTTCTATGCTTTCGTCTTCATCTTTGGAACCGTAATTATCATTTTCTTGTTCTGGTAAATCACCTTCTTCATTGAATTCTTCATCTTCATAAGAAACATCCCCTATAATAGCTCTTCCAATAGTTTCATAAAATTCAGCAGGATTTTTTAATTTTTTACTCAAACTATATATAACTCTAGTTGTTAATATCACTTGATGTTTTGGAGTTAATAAATCTAAAAAATTTATTTTAACATCACAAATTTCATTTAATATTGTTTCCCCTAAAGATATTTCACTTAAACTATTTAATTTTTCTTCACTTAAACCATAAAGACTTAAACACTTAACTACAGTATTATAAGAATAATCTGTTTTTTTATTATTGATAGTACTTCTTTCAAAATAGTCCTTTAAAGTATCCTTGATAGTATTGTCAAAAAGAAATAACCCTAAATTTCTTAAAATATTAACTTGGGCTTTAAGAGTTTCAATAAATTTATCTGGTAAATTTTTTCCTGTATAATGATTTTTCCTTGTATAAATTAAATTAGAAAAAGTATCTGAGGTAAAACACCATATTTCTCCTTCTTCATCTTTATAAAAAGCCATTCTGGTATCGTTATAAGCATAAGGATTTTTAATGATCATAGATTTACTAGAACATCTACTTCTAGCAGGTTTTCCTTCATAAGAAAAATCTAGAGTGGATGATAATTCTGCGGTAATTCTATCTTCTTGTCTATCAACTGCAGCTTCCAAATATTGATTTTTATCCATTAAAGAAATTTGTTTTAATTTATTACATATAAATTTTTCATTCTGATTAAAATCTAAATTAAGTTCAAAAGCAATTTGTTTAATTTCTGGTCTTGCTTCTTGATCATCATTTTTAATGACGGCACATAATTTTTTCCATTTGGGATTACTATAAGCTTTTTTTATTGCTTCTATATCTTTATAATCTGCAGAATAAACAGAAGTTAAAAGATCGAATTGATACAAGTCAATATCAGAACCGATATTAACAGCTTCTAATAACATTTTAAAATTATTTTCATAAAGTTTATAACCTTTTTTCTTATAATCTTTATATTGAGCTATTAATTGTGTAATGCTAATATATTTTATTAAGGTTCCTTTTTTAGCTAATAAACTAAATAATCCATAATCCATAGAAATTACCGATGCGTAAATAGGTATTGTTTGAGTATTAATTAATAAATTATCTATATTAGGAAAAACTTTATTTGTAATTTCATTGACAATTGTTAATGAATTTGCTGTTGAAAAATTTAAAAATAATTGTAATATAGCTTCATTATTAACAAGAATATTTTCTTTAAAAAATTCTAATTCACTTACTTTTAAAAACAAATTTTTATTATCACTAGCAATGACAAAATTAATTAATTGGTCATCAGATACAGTTTCTAAATATTCTTTTAATTCTTCATCAGGTAATTTTCCTTGTTCTTGAATAAATTCTTTTACATTAAATCCCGGATCTCTCCATTTTCTTGATTCTCTAGTTACTTGTTCAACATAGCCAATATCTAAATCTGAATTATCATAATTTTTTAGATTAATGGCAGGATAATCTATATTGCTTCCTAGTTCTTTTAAAAGTTGTATAATATGTCTAAAATAAGGATCTGTAAATTCTAAACTTCTTAATGACAAGATACAAAGAATATGTATATTTCCATATTGAGGATAATGATAATATACATTAGGATTAGCTCCTAATCTAATGACCATACCAATTAAAAATAAACCTACATAATTTCTAGTAAATTGTATTAGAGAAGATAAAAGATAATTAATATCTATTAATTTTTTTTCAATAATTAATTTAATAAAATTAGAAGCAATTGAATATTTTTCAGTTAAAATATTATTTTCTAATGGTTCATATACTAATTTTTGAATAATGGATGTTAAATTAGATCTTATAGTATCTAGGGGAATATCCGTAAATGTTTCTTTAAAAATTTCTAAAATTCTTTCATAATCATCAGCCATAATTTTTATATATAATTGAAATTATATATAAATTAGATTTTATAAATTAGATTTTATAAAATCCGGAAAAATAAATTTTTTTATAAACAATTAAAGTTTTATAAATTGAAAATCTAATTAATAAAATTTATAAAAAAATATAATGCCTAACGTTAAAATTATTTGTGAATGTAAAAGACTTATAAATTGTTCTGAATATAAATATCATAAAAATTTATGTAAAATGAATAAAAAAATATTAGAAAATTTAAAATATATACCTAAATTAAAGGATTCTATGACATATAATCTTTTATTAGAATGTATTAAAAATTATAACAATACAATTATATTTGAAAATAATATGAATACTAAATTATCTCAAAAAAAGATTAGAAAAACAAATTTTCCATCTCATATTTCTGAAAATATAGTAAAATTTGTTTACTATAATAAGTATAAAATTATGCCAAATTGGAACACTAAAAAAGGAGATCTTGCAATAGAAAATTTTAAAAATGACATAATTAAACTAGAAATAAAAGGCTCTGTCGATTTAAACAATGGACCTCCAACATTTGGTCCAAAAGAATCATGGAATTATATATATTTTGTTGATGGATTTGATACTTTAAATTATAAATATAAAATATATGAAATAAAATTAAAAAATACTAGTGAAAAATGGAGTAATTTAATGGTTAATAAAAAAGAAACTTATAAGGATCATTGTAATCAAGGTCGGCGTCCTAGACTTACTTTTGAATCTATTTGTAATCAATTAGAAGGTAATTGTAAATTAATATTTGACGGTCATATATCAGAATTAAATAATTTTATCTAATTTATTAACAATTAATTCTATAACAGGTATTGATACAGCGTTGCCAGCTAATTTATATAATGAACTATCACAAATATTTGGAAGTTTATAACTCTCAGGAAATCCCTGTAAATTAAAACATTCTCTTGGTGTTAATTTTCTTATTCCTTTATTATCTTTTAAAAGAGGAACATTATGTCCTCCTCCTCCCATATTTGCAGTAAGTGTTGGACAACACTTACTTTTATTTTCTCTGACATAAAATCTTCTATACTGATATAACACATCTTCAGAAATATTTTTAGTAACTCCTTTCTCTATTTCTTCAAAAACTTTAAATCTATTAGAATAATAATATTTTTCATCGATATTCTTTTCTAAAAAATTACAAATTTTTTCATTTTCCTTTTCTTCAAAATTAAAATTAAATTTTTCAAATTTTTCTTTATCTCTGAAACCAACAATATAAATTCTTTCACGGTGATGAGGAATGTTGGTAATTTTACTTGTATCTAAAATAGATGTTTTAATATTATATCCAGATTCAATTAATTTTTCTTCAATAATTTTATAAGTATTACCTTTATCATGAGATTTTAAATTTTTAACATTTTCTAAAATTATTATTTCTGGTTTATGTTTTTTTAATATTTCTATGATTTTCCAAAATACATTAGATCTTTTATCTTTAAATCCTTTTTTTTCTCCAGCTATACTAAAAGGTTGACAGGGAAACCCTCCACATAATAAATTATGATTGGGAATATCATCAACTTTTATTTCATTTAAATCTTGCAATATAAAATTATTTGAAAAATTATTTAATTCATAAATTTCTTTTGAACATTTTATCATATCATTAGAGAAAACACATTTAAATTTTTTATTTTTTTCTAAAACTAGAGAAAATGCTCCAGTACCTGAAAAAAGATCAATAAAATTTATTTTAGTGGACATGAATAATATTTTAATTGTTCTATTTATTATTAAAATTTCAATTCATGATTTTAGATTTTAATAAATTGAAATTTTAATTATTGAAATTTTAATAATTAAAAATGATATCAGATATATTAGATTTATTAAAAGATGAAACTTTTAAAATTAATAGTAATAAGGAAAGAAATAAATTAAGAAAAATTATTGATAATATTATAGATTTAGAAGGATGGGATAATTCTATTAAAGAAATAATTAAAGTTTGTATCAAGGAAAAATTAAGCAAAGACACTGTTCAAATTATTATTTCTTTCTGGCAAGATTTTGGAGATCTAGATATTATATTTCTTATTCTTACTAAATATTATTTAATTCCTAGAAATGAATTAGATTATTTATTTGAAAATTTAGAATTATCTGATTTGAAAGTAATGATTAAAAAATCTATCGAGTTGATAGAAAATCAAAATTATAGTGTATTAGCAAATAATTTAATTTCCTTTTATGATGAGGATTTAAGGGGAGATGATTATATAGAATTAATAGAATATACAAGAGTTTTTCAAGAAAAAACACAAGTAGATTGTAAGAGTATTATTGCTTATTTTATTTATAAAAAAAGTTATTATGTTTATGCTAAAATACCTGATTGGGTTAATATAGAAGAAGGAGAAAATTTATCTTTATTAAAAACTTTAAATCCAGGAAAAAGCTATGAAGACGTTGAAGATTATTTAGAAAAAATAGTTACTAAAGCTAAAGATTTTTTTTATATAACTCCTGATATTTTAGAAAATAAAAAAATATCTTTGGAAAATGATGAAGTTGAAGAAATATCTGTTAAGCCAGAATTAGATTATGCTTTATTAAAATTTTTAACTGCATCATCTTTAGAAGAATCAAGTGAAATAGATCATAAAGCTAATAGAATTTTTGGCCCTGTTAATCGTTGTAATACAAGAAATTGTATTAGTAATCCTGGAAAAGACGGACCTTGTCGAATGCTAGAATGTTTATGTCTTGAAGACGATTCAAGTGATTGGTTTCATGGAAATTGTGATAATTATTATTGTTCAAAAAAAATAAGAGATCGTTCTCACGCTGTTAGAATACCTGAAAATAACGGAGGTTGGAAAGGGGGTTTTTGTAATTTCGAATGTTTAGAGGATTCTTTACTTTTTAAAGATAAAGACACTGCTTATAGGTTAGAAACTTTAAAAAATACTATCAATGAAGATGGAATTATGGATAGAACAAAAACTTAAAAATTAACTTTTATCAAATTTTTAAGTTTTATCAAATTTTCAACTTTTTTATGATATAGGTATCATAAAAAAAGTGGATTCACCAAAATAACTACATTTTAAAAACTACGTATAAACACGGTAATAAAATTATATCTATAAAAAGTAACAAAAATACATTTTTTGCTATAAAAATTTTACTTTAATTATCCCTTTATAAAATAGTTATATTTATTTATAACTATTTTTAATTTATCAAAGTTTTAACTTTTATCAAATTTTCAACTTTTTAATTTTTTTAACTTTTTTAACTTTTATCAAATTTTCAACTTTTTTATGATACCTATATCATAAAAAAAGTGGATTCACCGAAATAACTATATTTTAAAAACTGCGTATAATTACAGTAATAAAAATATACGTATAAAAAGTAACAAAAATACATTTTTAACTGTATAAATTTTACTTTAATTATCCCTTTATAAAATAGTTATATTTAATTTATCAAAGTTTAAATTTTTATCAAAGTTTCAATTTTTCAACTTTTTAACTTTTATCAAATTTTCAACTTTTTTATGATATAGGTATCATAAAAAAATGGATTCAGCGAAATAACTATATTTTAAAAACTGCGTATAATTACAGTAATAAAAATATACGTATAAAAAGTAACAAAAATACATTTTTAACTATATAAATTTTACTTTAATTATCCCTTTATAAAATAGTTATATTTATTTAAATTTTTATAACCATTAAAATTTTTAATATCTAATAATTTTAGTATATTTAGGAAAAGTATGATAACATATACTAGTGCCTGATATAGGAATATCTATGCTGGTTAATTCTACACATCTATAAAAAACATCTTCATCTATACTAACAAATCCTTGGATTTGCCGGACCTTTGGTCTAATAACAGAATCAGGAATTATAATTTTTTTCAATTTTTCACATTCAAAAAATACACTTTCTCCTATATTAGTGACTGAATTAAATTATAAATATAAAAAATCTAAAGATTTTTTATATTTATAATTTAATTCAGTCACTAATATAGGAGGTGGAAAAGCGTCTTGTCTTAAACTAATAACTGAATCAGGAATATTTATATCATTTAATTTTTTACAACCTAGAAAAACATTATATCCTAAACTAGTGACTGAGGAAGTAATATATAAATTAGTTAAATTATAACATCTTAAAAAAGCACTATTACCTATATTGGTAACAGAATTGGGAATGACTACATCAACTAAACTTTCACAATAACAAAAAGCATAGTCATTTATACTAGTAACTGAATTAGGAATAACTATGCTAGTTAATTTTATACAATCATAAAACATCTGATGTTCTATAACAGTAACTGAATTAGGAATAACTATACTAGTTAAATTTCTACAATATTTAAAAGCACAAAATCCTATACTGGTAACTGAATTAGGAATATTGATATTATTTAAATTTTTACAACCATAAAAAGCTTGTTCTTCTATGGTTATAACTGAATCAGGAATAACTATACTAGTTAAATTTCTACAATATTTAAAAGCACAAAATCCTATACTGGTAACTGAATTAGGAATATTGATATTATTTAAATTTTTACAACCATAAAAAGCTTGTTCTTCTATGGTTATAACTGAATCAGGAATAATTATACTAGTTAAATTATGGCAATTATAAAAAGCAAGTTTTCCTATACTAGTAACTGAATCAGGAATAATTATACTAGTTAAATTATGGCAATTATAAAAAGCATGTTTTCCTATACTAGTAACTGAATCAGGTATAATTATATTATTTAAACTTATACATTGTTTAAAGGCATATCTTCCTATTTTAACAAGTCCTTGGACTTGCCGGACCTCTGGTATAACAAGTCCTTGGACTTGCCGGACCTCTGGTATAACAAGTCCTTGGACTTGCCGGACCTCTGGTATAACAAGTCCTTGGACTTGCCGGACCTCTGGTATAACAAGTCCTTGGACTTGCCGGACCTCTGGTTTAATAACAGAATTAGGGATAACTACGCTAGTTAAACTTTCACAAGTAAAAAAAGCATAATCTTCTATAATAGTAACTGAATCAGGAATAACTACAGTAGTTAAATAATAATTCGCCCAAAACATATATTTATTTATCATGGTTATTCCTTTTTCAAATATGTATATATTACTGGCATCCTCTATATCTGTTATTAATTTTAAATAATTTTTAGGTATTTTTAATTTAAATAAATTAAATAAACAACATAATAAATATTTATTATTATAATTATCACTAGGTTTTGCTTCAATAATAATCATAATAATAAAAATATTTATTATTATTTAAAAATTCAATTTATATAATTTATTTTACTTTTTTACTAAAAATTTTATATTCTTTCATAATAATTTTTTCTACACATTCCGAGCATTCATTAATTTTATTTTTTAAATATATTTGATTTAGATCTTCGATCCGGCAAATCTTTTGATTTGTTAGATCTTCGATCCGGCAAATCTTTTGATTTGTTAGATCTTCGATCCGGCAAATCTTTTGATTTGTTAGATCTTCGATCCGGCGTTTCGATTGAAAAGTTACAGGAAAAATTTCCCTGCATAAAGAACATTGAATTATTTTCTCAGGCATCTTTGTATAAATATATTTATTTTTTATTTATTTGTCAATTTTATATTTTTTATTAATTAATAATTTAATTAAAATGGATACAAATAAATTAAATAATATTTGGGATAAACATGGAAAAAATTTAATAAAGCCATCAAAATTATTAATTAAAGATTTTAATAAAAATAATTATTATGTTATCAAAGATAATTCTTTTATTGTTTTTATGGTTTTAAAAAATAGTAATATTACATATTGCATTCCTAAAAAATATTTAGCACGAGAAAGCGAATATTATTTTCTTACTGAAGAAAATATAAATAAATTAATAACAGTTTCTTGTAGAGATAAGAAAAACGAATATGAAGTATTTGTACAAAAAAATATTTTGGATAAATAAAAAATATATTAAAAAAATGTGCTGGAGAAATAAAAAGAAAATTTTACCAATACTAAAAATAGATATTAATAAAACCAATATCTACAAAAAGAAAAGAAATAAATTACCACCTTTAAAAATAGATATTTCTAAAAGTGTTATTTATAAAAGAAGAATTAAAAACGATAGTTGTTATAAAGAAATAAAATAATAATTTTTTTTTAATTATTATTTTTTAAAAATTATTATTTAAAAATGGTTAAAAGAAAACAATTAATAACTAATGATGATGAAATTATTAAAAACAATATTTCGTCTAAAAAAGTTTTTTTAATAATTGCTTTATTTATTATCACTTTGATTTTTTTCTTATCAACTAGTTTGGAATTAAAAGAAGAAAAAGCTAATGCTATATGGAATTATTTTTTTATTATAATATTAATATTGATTCTTTTGTTTTACTTTAAAAAAATTGGTTAGAAAAAATGCTTATTCCAATATATTCGATAAGTAAAAAATACAACTTGCGAAATAAAATAAGAGGAATTCTCCATATAGGTGCTCATGAATGTGAAGAGAAAAATGATTATGAAAAATTAGGTATTACTAATGTTTATTGGGTAGAAGGTTTAAGTTATAAAGTTAAAATGATGAAAGAAAAATTCGAAAATCTTAAAATTTATCATGCTGTGGTTAGTGACAAAGATGACGAGGAAGTAGTTTTAAAAATTGCTAACAATGGTCAGAGCAGTTCTATTTTAGAATTAGGAACCCATAAGCAAAAACATCCAGAGGTTCATTATATTGGAGAAGAATCATGTAAAAGTAAAACTTTAGGAAGATTAATTAAAGAAGAAAAAATTAATATGGATAATGTTAATTTTTTAAATTTAGATATTCAAGGTGTAGAATTAAGAGCTTTAAAAGGTATGGAAGAATATTTAAATAAAGTTGATTATATTTATACTGAAGTCAATGTTGATTATTTATATGTTGATTGTTGTTTGATGAAAGAAATTGACGAATATTTAAGCGGGTTTGGTTTTAGAAGAGCAGAAACTAAAATATACGGTGATGCTGGATGGGGAGATGCTTTTTATATTAAATCATAATTTTTTAATTCTAATATTTGTTTTTCAATGGAAGGTATATTAAATTTATTATCTCCTTTTAGAGTCATATTTTTATCTTTAATATCATGATAAGGTATAATATTAATATTAATATTGTAAATATTTTTAATTATACATGCTAATTGATATTTATTTACAATATCATAGGAATATAAATGTTTTACTCCTTTCCAAAAATAATTATCTTCAATTATTTTTTTGATTAATTTAGCCAATTGTAAACAAGTTATGCCGTTCCAATAATGATTCAAATAACCATTTATATTATTTTTTGAATTTAAAACCCATTCCAGAAAAGATTTTTTATTATATATTTCTTCTCCTATAATTGAAGTCCTAATAATAGTAGAATTTAAAGGTTCTCCTAGAGATTTACTTATACCATAAATATCTATGGCATCATGTTTATCAGTATTTTTATAATATCCTTTTAATCCATTAAAAACACAATCAGTCGTAATATGTATTAATTTACAATTATTTTTTAAAGATTCTTTTTCTAAAAAATGGGGAAAAAAACTATTTATTTTAAAATAGTTTTTTTCCCCGTTATTTTTTTGAGGTATTAATCCAATACAATTAATAACAATATTATTATTTCCAATTAAATTATTTATTTTTTCCCAATTATCTTTTAAAACATCAAAATCTCTTCTATTATATCCAATAATTTCTAAATTATTTTTTCTGAAAAATGTATAAATATAATTTCCTAACATGCCATTAATACCAAAAATTATAATTTTTTTCATTTTAATATAATTATATATTAAAATGAAAGTAGCATTTGTAATATTTGTTATGGGCGATAAATATATTGAAAACTTTAATAAATATTTTAAAAATAATTTAGAAAATTATTGTAAAAAATATAATTATGAATTAATACAATTATCCAAATTAATAAGAGAAGAAGAAAATATGGATAGAAAAAAATTTTATTGGCAAAGAATGTTAATACCTGATAAATTCAGAGATTACGATTTTGTTGTTTCTATCGATGCAGATATTTATATTAATTCAGATGCACCAGAATTTCCCTTCAAAGATATACCAGTTGATAAAGTAGCAGCTGTAAATGAAAGAAAATATATGGGGTGTTATGAGTTAAGAGAAAAAGTACAATTAAAATGTGGTTGGGAAAAAACAGGAAAAGATTGGCATAAGTTATCAGGAGAAGACAGAGATTATAATGATCATATTAATGGAGGTTTAGTTGTTTACCAACCTAAATATCATGCAGATAAAATGTTAAATTTATATAATGATAATATTAAAAATTATATGAAATACCATCAAGATGATCAATCAATATTATCATTATATTTTATAGACAATGATATGATATTTTGGTTAGATGAAAAATTTAATAGGATTTGGTGGTTTTGGAAATTTATTAAATATGAAAAATTCGATAGGTCCCCGCTTAAAAGAAAGAAAGAAGCTGTAAAAAATTTTATCAATGAAAATTATTTTTGTCATTTTACTTCTGGAGTTGATATTAATTATATATAATAATATAATAATATAATAATATAAAATATGAAATTTTATATTATTCATAACAAAGATCCCGAAAGAAGAAAAATAATGGAGAATGAATTTAGAAAAATTAAATTAAAGAAAGAAGATATTATTTGGATAGAAGAACCAAATAAAAACGATATTGACGAAGAATTAGCAAAAAAATTAGTAATACAAGAGGAATCTTTCACCGCAAATATTAAAGTAAAATCAAGTAGAATGATGAATCAAAAAGGTCTAATTTCATGTACTTATAAACATTATTTAGCTCTTAAAAAAATAACAGAAAGTGAATATAAATACGGAGTTATTATTGAAGACAATATATCTTTTAAAAATATTAATAATATATATGGTTGGTTAGATACCTGTATTAAACAACTTGATGAAAATTATAAAGAATGGGATATTCTATTTGATCATCCTTGGACTAATTATCAGGAAGGAAAAATTAAAAAAGGGATATATGTTTATCCTAAAAAAAATGAAATAACTAATCAATGTCATGGAGGTACAAAATCGGCGGCTTTCTATTTAATTACAAAAGAAAGTGCTAAAAAATTAATAGAAATTTATATACCCTTTAATAATTCTCCTGATTGGTGGATGAACGATTTATTTAGAAAATTAAATATTAAAAGTTTTTGGGTTGAACCTTCTAAAATAATTTATCCTAGACCCGGACATATTTCTGGTTGTCAGGCATCCTATTAAAACATAAATATAATATAAAATGAAAGTATTTATGTTTCACGATGTTTATAATAAAGACAGTATTAAATGGTTAAATGATAAATTTTATAGTAGATATAATATAAGGGGATTAATACTTAAAGAAGATTTTGAAAATAAAATAAAATATTTAATAGAAAATTATAAAATTATTTCCATTGATCAATATTATAATAAAAATTATGATGATAATATTTTTGATAATTTAGCTATTTTAACATTTGATGATGGATTAAAAGATAATTATATAAATGTTCTTCCTATATTGAAAAAATACAATATTAAAGCGACTTTTTTTATTTCTGCCAGACCTTTAATTGAAAATAAAATTTTGGATGTTCATAAAATACAATTTTTAATAGCTAATGAGGATTTTAAATTAAAAGAAATATTTGATTTCCTAGGTAATAAAACAACGAGTTTATGGGAAAAATATAGTATATCCAAATATGAAAATAATACTTGGAATAAAAGGGATATATTTTTAACAAATATATTTAGAAATATTGAATACAAGGAAATATTAGATAATTTATTTCAAAAATATGTTTTAGAGTATTTAAATATTTCTGAAAAAAAATTTGTTGAAAATTTTTATTTATCTTTAGAAGAATTAAAAGAATTAAAAAAAGATAACCAGATAATTGGTTGTCATGGTTATTATCATAATTCTTTGGATAATAAAAAAAATATTATTAAAACAGACATTTATCTAAAAGAAAATAATTTATTTTCACCTTATTTTTCTTATCCTAATGGAAATATTTATTCTATTGATTATAAATTAGCATTTTCTACAGAGGAAAGAACTTGTAAAATGCAAGAAAATAAATTATTAATTCCTCGTTTTAATTGTGCCAATATTAATAATGATAAAAAATTAGCAATGTTTGGAATACAAAAACAAGGACTAGAAATTATTCAATTTCTAATTAATAAAGGTATTAATTTCAAATATTTAATTACTATAAATGAAGAAAAAGCAAAGAAAATAAATTCTTCTGGATGGGTAGATTATAAAGATTTTTGTCAAAAAAATAATATTAAATTATATCATTGTGATAAATATACCCTTAAAAGTGAAAAAGATATAAATTTCTTTAAAAATAATAAATTTGATTTGGCTATCTTAGGAGGTTGGCAACGATTAATACCGGAGGAAATTATTAATACTTTTAAATTTGGTATCATAGGGCAACATGGAAGTTCAGAATTACTTCCAAGATGTAGAGGTAGAAGTCCTGTTAATTGGAGTTTAATTTTAGGAAAAGAAAGATTAATTTGGAATATATTTTTTATAAAACCAGATATAGACGATGGAAATATTATAGATTATAAAAATGTCAATATTAATCATTGGGATAATTGTAAAACATTATATTATAAAATAAGTATAATTGTCAAACAAATGTATTTAGAAAATATACCAAAAATTTTAAACAATAAATGTGAATCTTTTAAACAATCAGGAGAACCAACTTTTTATTTGCAGAGAACTCCTGAAGATGGAAAAATAAATTGGCAAAAATCAGTAAAAGAAATTTACAATTTAATAAGAGCAGTTACGGAACCTTATCCCGGGGCATTTACTTATTTAGGTCCCGAAAAAATTTATATATGGGAAGCATATCCTTTTGATAATAATATAATTTACCAAGGAAAAAAATATGGGGAAATAGTTGAAGTTTTTAACGAAGAATATATTATTAATTGTGTAGATGGATTATTATTAGTTAAAAGAAGTAATTTAAAAATACCATACATAGGAGATATTTATAATTAAATATTTTTCCATCCCATATTAGTAAAAATATCTCCACACCATAAAGGTACTCTTTTATAATCAGGGTAGAATACTTCAGAGAAAAATCCTAAAACACCTATAAAATAAGAATAAGTGCCATGGGAAAGAATAATATATTTACAAGTGGAAGCAAATTGTATGGTTTCTATATCATCATATAATATTACTTTTGCATTCTTAATTTCGATTAATTTTTTAATTAAATTATCTTCAGGGCTATCAGAACCAATATAAATATTTTCATAATTTTTTATTTCATTTATAACTTTTAAATAATAATCTAATCCCGGATTATCATTCTTTTTATCTCCTAAACGTATATGAATAAAAATATCTTTATTATTTTGGTATCTTTCTTTAAATTTATTATTATCAATAATATTTTTTTTATTTTCACCTCTTAATTTTTTATATATTAATTTTGATATTTCATTAGTTTGAAAAAAATGCCCTCCTGTGCAGATATTAAAATTTATTTTATCTCTACTGTATATTTCTAAAAAATTTGTATCATTTAATTTGTATATTTTTTTATAATTAGAATTTCCAGAAAATAAATTAATACCTAATTTATTACATTTTTCCTCATGAGCATATTCAACAACTTTTAAATTGAATTTTTCAGCTAATAATGTTGTCACTATATTTTTTATTAGCATATTGCAAAATCTAGGCCACCCTGGTACATCCTTAACTATAACTTTTGACATTTTATAAAATTTTATATTTAAATAAATATAAAATTTTTAAATAATATTTAATTTTGTCAAATAATTATTTAATTCTTTTTTTGACAAAATATTATCATTACTTTTATATTCTTTTTTTTCAGGTTCAATCAAAAAATTTTTATAATAAGGCTTAATATGTTTATGATCTTTATTAATAATCATTCTAGATGTTTCTGTTTCATTTATTAATATTTCATTGATTTTTTCCCCTGGTCTGATTTTAGTTTTAATAATTGGTTTATTATATTTTTCAGAAAATATTTCTATTAAATCCTTTATATTACAACTAATCAATTTAGGTAAAACAATATCTCCGTTTTCAGCATTATCTAATGAATAAATTATTAAATCAACTGACTGATCTAAAGTCATTACAAATCTTGTCATCAAATCATCAGTTAAGAAAAAATTATCACAGTTTTTATCTTCTCCCATACTTTTTAAAATAGGAATAATACTGCCGTTAGAATTTAATACATTACCATATCTTATAATAATAAAATCAACAGTCTTTATAAATTTTGATTTTTCTATCATTAATTTTTCAGAAACTGCTTTACACATACCATAAACATTAATAGGATTACAAGCTTTATCTGTACTAATAAAAATAACTTTTTTTAAATTTGTCATAATAGTTAAATTATTTTCTATAGAATTTAAAACTGTTTGTGTTCCTAATATATTTGTATTAATAGATTCATTAGATTCATATTCGCATCTATCAACATGTTTCATTGCAGAGGCTAAAATTATTATATCGAAATTATATCTTAATAAAGTTTGATTAACTTTTTCTTTATCATTAATATTTCCTACTATAAAATTAATATTTTTATATTTTAAATTTAATAACCAATGTTTTCTTTCATCTCTAGAATAAACATATATATCAAATTTATCGTTATATCTTTTTATGAAATTAGTTCCAAGAGATCCAGAACCTCCAAAAAATAATAGTTTCATTTTAATTTCCTAAATCTATTATATACATAATTATTAAATTTTTTATGTCTATTACATGTTTCCATATATATACTTCCATCATGAACGACATGGTCATAATACATATCCTTTACGATATGCATTTCCATATCAGTTTGTTCAAAAAGTAAAGTGTTAAAATATATAACATCACATGCTGAAGATTGTTTGATATTATCTTTTTCTTTATCTAAGTTTATTATATCAATTAATTTTTTATTAATAATACAATTACCTGTGTTCATACAACACTCTGAATTTGTATTTTTTCTTTTTTCCTCCTCTTTTGTGTTTTTAAAATTTCCTTTTTTATATATTAAATTTTCTAATTTTCTATAATCAAAATTAGGACGAGCCCAAGAAGGGGCTAAAATTGTTAATTCCCCGGGTTTATTTTTTTCTAAATATTCTTTGGCTTTTATAAAATATTCTTCAGAAGCAAAATTATCAGAATCAATTAATGCTATCCAAGTGTTTTGGGCTTTTTTGCACGATTCTAATTTATTAAGAAAGGGACCCAATCTTTCTTTATTTGAAAACAATTTTAATTTTTCGGATTTAATATTGCTTTCTTTAATTTTTTTTATATCATTACCATTTTCATCATGGATTATGATTTCGGTTATTAAGTCATTTTTTATATATTCTGGTAAATACTTAGATAAAAATTTATCAAACCTATCCATTGTCGGGATACATAAACTAAACATTTTTATTATAATTATTTATTAATATCATTTATAATTTTTTCATACATGCCTTCTAAAGAAAAATAATATTTTATTTTTTCATATTCTTCTAACATTAAATTATATTTTTCCTCATTTATTTCATTTAAAATATTATCTAAACTATTTAAATCTTTGACATTCAAAACTATACAAAATTTATTATAATCTATAACATCTTGGAAAGGTAACCAATTAATATCATTCCATAAATAAATAGGTATAGTTCCTAATTTTAATATTTCAAAAAATCTAAAACTTGATCTGCCATATCCTCGAGGTGCAAAAGAAAATTTAGAATCAATAATATTATTTATAAAATTATCTTGCTTGTTTTTATCAACGTTATCTGACCAATTATTAGTTAAAAAAAGTTTATATTTATTACTAATTATTACTTTTCTTGTTTTCTTAATTTTATTTTTGCAATAATTAACCATTTCTTGTCTTACATTAGGTAATATATTATTTGTAGTTATTGAGCCAACAAAAGAACAAAAAATTTTCTTATCATTATAATTCTTTTTTACACAGGATTCTAATTTATTTTTTATATCCTGATATATCAAAGGAATAGGTTCATCTCCTGAACAAGCCCCGTAAACTAATGTATTATTAGGTAAATTTAATAAACAAGCATCATCATATTGTACAACAGTAAAATATCCATTTTCATTGTTATTATTTTCTACCCAGTTATTTAATTCTTTTTGCATTTCTTGTTTTTTTGAACTAAACCAATTCTCAATTTGAAAATTGGTCCAATAAGCTGGAATATATTTTCTTTTAATTTCAGGTTTTTCTTTTAATATTTTATCTAGAAAATATTCTTCTAAATACAAACCTTCTTTAAAAGGAGGGTATGTTACTTTATTTTTGACATAAAATAAATCACTTTTAATCATTTTTTAAATATAAAAATGATTAAAATAATATTTTTTGCTAATTTCTGTAAAGATTCAAAAGTTTTATTAAATGATTTTACAGATACTTTTTTGAAAGGTAAAAATAATTATAGTGAAAATATAAGTTTTACATCTAATCCAGAAGAAGCCACACACGCTGTAGTTTTAAATGAAACAAAATGTCCAATCAATTTACCAAAGGAAAATATAATAGGTATAGCATATGAACCATTAGAAAATTTAAATTTTACAAAAGATTATATTGAATATGTTAAAAATAATTTAAAATATTATTTAATAGGATGTGATTTACCTTATGAAAATTTCATTAATTATTATACTTTTTTATGGTCAATAAGAAATAGAGATAAATATTTTGAAGGTTATAAATATGAAAAAAAATATATAATGAGTATTATTTTATCAAAACAAAATACTCATTTTGGTCATAAATATAGAAGATTACTTTCTAAAAAAATATTAGAAAGTAATTTAGATATCCATATTTATGGCAGAGGATCCAACGATTTAAAAGAAAAAAAAATATCAAAAAGAAGAATAACTAGAATAGATGATGTTAGAATTAAAGGGGATTTTAAAGATCATGAACCTTATTTAGAATATTATTATTCTATAACTATAGAAAATATTAAACACGATAGTTATATTAGTGAAAAATTTACTCATTGTATAGCCACTGATTGTATTCCTATTTATTATGGAGGAAGAAAAATAGATAATTATTTTGGAGAAAAATGTTGTTATAAAATAACTGGTAATATTGAAGAAGATTTTGAATTAATAAAAAATATTTATAATAATTATCAAGAGAAATTATTAGATTTAACTGAAGCTAAAAATAATTTCTTCGAAGGAAAATCTTATTTTATGAAATTTATTAATGATTTATGGATTGAAAAATCGTTTAAAATATAATATAATAAAAAATGATAATTTTGATACCTATAGGCGGACAAGGTTTAAGATTTAAAAATAATGATAAACCAAAAGCTCTTGTTGAGGTTCTTAAAAAACCAATATTATATTATTTGTTAGACAATTTAAATTTGAAAAATATAGAATATATTTATATACCATATAATAAAGAATATAAAAAATATGATTTTGAAAAACTTTTAAGAAATAATTATCCTGATATTAATTTTGTATTTTATATGTTAGAAAATGAAACTAGGGGAGCAGCAGAAACTATTAATATTTCTCTAAATAATTTAAATGAAGAAAGAGATATACCTATTATTTGTTTAGATTGTGATAATTTTTATTTATATGATATATTAACAGAATGGAAAGGAGAAAATTGTGTATTTACTATAGAAGATATAAATACCAAACCAATATATTCTTATGTTAATCAAGATGAAAATAAGAACGTTGTAGATATTATTGAGAAAGAAAAAATTTCTGATTTTGCGTGCACGGGAGCATATGGATTTAATTCTATAAAAGATTTAAAAAATTATTCTCATATAATAATTAATAAAAATAAAACTCAAAAAGGAGAATTTTATACAAGTGGAGTTATAGGAGAAATGATTAAAAAAGGTTTTAAATTTAAAAATAAAGAAATTAAGAATAAATATTTTTTTTCACTAGGAACACCTGAACAAGTAAAAGAATATGAACATCCTTATATATTTGATTTAGACGGAACATTAGTAAATACTGATCATATTTATATATTAGTTTGGAGAGATATTATGAAAGAATATAATTTATCGGTGGATACTAATTTTTTTAATTCTTTCATTCAAGGTAAAAATGATATAATATTTCTTAAAACAATTTTTCCTAATATTACCGACGATGTAATAGATAAAATAAGTTCAATAAAAGATGATTTATTTATTAATTATTTAGAAAATTATAATAATATTATGATAGATAATGCCGAAACTTTCATTAAAAATAATAAAAATAGAAGAATGGGAATTGTAACAAGTTGTAATAGAAAAGCGGTAGAATTTATTATTAAAAAAACAAATTTAGATAATTATATGGGTTTCTTAATTGCATCAGAAGATTGTAATAGACATAAACCAGATAAAGAACCTTACAAAAAAGCTATTGACATTCTCAAATGCGATGTAGATAATTGTACTGTTTTTGAAGATAGTATTTCTGGATATAAAAGTGCAAAATCTTTAGGAGTTAATAATATATGTTTAATTACCCAAGGAGTTTTAAATGATGGCATTGAAGAATTAAATGAATATAAAATAGAAAATTATAAATATTTTGATTTTAAATATTTTAGAAAAAAAGAAAAATGTAATATTAAATCTTTAATATTAAAAAAATTAATTAACATTCCTATAAAAGATATAATTATAGAAGAAAAAGATATAAAAACAGGTTATATATGCGATATTAAATCTCTAAGTTTAATTTTGAATGAGGGGGTAGAAAAAATAATTTTAAAGATTGAAAACGAAGAGAATGAATTATCTAATGTGGCTAGAAAAATTAATCTATATACTAATGAAGTATATTTTTATGAAAATTTATCAAAAATAATTAATATATCAATTCCTAATTTTTATTGTTCATTTATATCTGAGAATAAAAATTATATTATATTGGAAGACCTTAATAAATATATAGGAGAATTTAATATTGATTTAAATAATGATATTGATGTACTTTTATCTGTCGTTAAATCAATATCAGAATTACATAATAGATTTTATTTTATAAATGAGAATGAAATTATTCCTGTCATAAAGAAAGTATATAAAATTAATGAAATTAAATATTATAAAGAATTAATAAAAATTAGATTTAATAAATTTTTAAAAATCAACGATTTATTTTTAACTGAAAAAGATAAAAATATATTAAATAAAATTTTTGATAATTATGAATTACTAATAAATAAAGCAGGAAGTTTTCCTTTAAATTTATGTCACGGAGATTTAAAATCTCCTAATATTTTTTATAAAGAAAAATTAAAAGAACCAGTTTTTTTAGATTGGCAATATATACATTTAAATAAAGGAATTAGCGATATAGTATTTTTATTAGTTGAAAGTACTCAATATAATGAAAATATAAACGACATAATAATAAATTATTATTATAAAAAAACAAATCAATATCAAAAAATAGAAGATCTATTATTAGATTTTAAAATTTCATTATGTATATTTCCTTTTTTTGTTATGGTATGGTTTAATAGTGAAAACAAAGAAACCTTATTAGATAAAGTTTTTCCTATAATATTTATGAAGAATACTCTCAAATTTTATAGGAAATATTTAGATGATTTCTTTTTTGATAATTTAACAGTTTAAATATTTTTATATTTAAAATGCCTAGAAAAAAAATTATTATAAAAGATCATAGTAAAATTAATAAAAATGAAATTGTAATTACACCATCATATAGAGATCTTTCAAAATTGAATAAATGGAATTTCTTAAAATATAAATATAATTTATTGGTCTATGAAAAAATAGATGGTTTAGAAAAAGAAGAAAAAATAAATGATCTTCATTATAAGATACCTTCGTATGGTGAAGGAACTATGGCTTTTTTTTATCATGTAATTAAAAATTATCATAATTTAGAAGATAAAATTCACTATACAAAAATGCATTGGATTCATGAATTTTCAAATCCTATTATTTTTTTAAAAGATTTAGAGAAAAAAGAAGAATATTATCAACATAAGACTAATAGAACTTTTGTTAATATGCATGAAGATTTGAGACATATGGGAGGAATTAACGCTGTAAAATGTTTATTAGAAAAAAACGGTAAATGGAAAAATCAAAAGATTAAACTTTATAATAGAAATCCTCATTGTCATGAATGTACTGAAAAAGAAAAATGTCTTGGATGTGGACATATTATGATAGAAGATGATGAATTTCGTGATACTTTTTTTGAATTTAGTAATTTATATAAAGGTTGTTTACCCTTAGATAAATTAAAAGAAATATTTCCCAAATGTTCTTTAAAAACAGAATTAAAAAAGATCTATAAAGATGGTAGTTTTAGTGTTACTAAAGAATTAATTTTAAAACATAATATTGAAGTATATAAAGATATTTTAGAAAATATCTGTAAGAAAAATTTGATGTGTAGAGATTCTATGATTCTTTTCTTATATATGTTTTTTGAAGAAACGATGAAACTTTAATAATATTTACAATGATCTAAAATACTTTTAAATTTTCTTCTATCTTGGAAAAAAATTCCCAAGTGACCAGAATGACAAGGACTAACTAAATCCTGTCTAATAATATATAAAGGTTTAGTTTTGGTATATTTTTCTAACAACACATCCATTAATATAGTTTCTCGATTAATATCAAAAATAGTTTTAAGAATTTTAGCTCCTTCTTTAGTAATCGCGATACTGTGAAGACCTCTAACGCCATCAGAAATTTTATATAATGGTTTAAAATTAATTATTTTATCCGTCTTAATTAATTTACCTTTATTATAACAGCATCCTAAATAAATAATGTCCTCGTTTAATTTTTCATATTCAATAATATAATTTAATTTTATATTTAATAAGGTATTAATATCATCTTCAAAAACATAACAGTATTTATTTTCTTCTTCTTCAATTATTTTTTCGTAAATAGCGTACATACTTTTTCTATGTGAAATCACAGGGTGTTTATGTCTAATAGCTTCAAATAATATTACGGTAAATCCTATTTTTTCTAATACATTTTTTGAACAAATAGCTCTATCAGAATTTTTATCCATAGTTAAAACATAAGCGTTTCTCATTTTTTAAAATATATATTATTTAAAATATATATTATTTAAAATATATATTATTTATGTATTATATATTTTCTATTTAAAATATAAAAGATAAAATGCCACGTAAAATAATTATTAAAAAAAATATAGATTTTTTACAAACTAGTAATTATAAAGAGATAGAGAAAAATAAAAATGTAGTAATATGTTTATCTGTATATAATAATGAATTCGGATTACCTTATTGTTTGAAAAATATTAAAAAAATTAAAGATGTTTTTGATAAATTAAATATAGTAGTTTTTTATGATAATTCTAAAGATAAATCTTTAGAAATATTAAATAATTTTAAAAAAAATGAAAATATAGATATAGATATAATTATAAATAAAAATAAAAAATTTAATCTTAGAACTGCTAATATTGCACACGCTAGAAATAGTTTGTTAAAAATTATAAGGGAAAAATATAATGATTATTATTATTTTATTATGATGGATACTAATGAATATGCTTGTGTAGGAGAAATTAATAGGGATCTTATCTATGATGTTATTCATAATGAAAAATATGATTATGATGCATTATCTTTTGATAGAGAAGCTGGATATTATGATACTTGGGCATTATCTTTTGATCCTTATATTTATAGTTTTTTCCATTTTAATAATTGGGAAAAAGTAGTTGATAATATGAGATTAGAATTTAATAAATTATTAAATAATCATGAAAAAAACAATTTAATATCAGTATATTCTTCCTTCAACGGTTTTTGTATTTATAAAACAAATAAATTTATTAATTGTTCTTATAGTTCAAATATAGATAAAAATTTATTTCCTGAGGGCAGTATTAAAAAACAAGAAACATTAGTTGAAAACACTATTCTAAATAAACTTTATGATGATTGCGAACATCGTAAATTTCATTTGGAAGCTATTAAAAAAAATAATGCAAAAATAAGAATATGTAAGAATTATATTTTTTTTAAATTTAAAAATCCCCATCATAGCTCAAGGGGACCTTCTTAATAAAAAAATATTTAATTATTAATAATAATTAAATAAATAAATTAACTAGTAGATCCTTTAATAATGACATAGTTAATTGAAAATTCATCATCGCGTTCTCCGTTATCATTATTCCACATATTAATAGTAAAACTTCCATTGTCAACATCACCAGCCCACATATCATAATTATAAGAATTAACTCCTACGCTAACCCCTTGAGTTAAAAGAACAACATCAGTAGAATTTACTTTATCATTATTTACTAGAAAGGAATAACTAGCACCCGGTTGAATGGTATCATCTTTAAGATTAATTTTTCCACTATATTTATTAATAGTAACGGCAGTTTCCCTATTTACAAGTTGAGTGACAGTACCTCCTTTAGTTAAACTAATTGTTGAATCTGATTCAATTAATCCTACAGCATCAATTTTACCATCAACTTTAACATTACTGTAATTTCTTTCTCCTAAAGCTTGTTGCTTACCAGCATAGACATAATATGCGACAGTAATAAAGGTAATAATAGATAAAATAGCAATTACCCATATAACACTAATATGTATTTTATGCCCTTCTAAAGTATCAAGACCAATATTTTTAGAAATCATTTTTAATTATATAAAAATTATATTATTTATATTTTATTCCAATTTTCCATAATTAATTCACTAGTATCATAATGTCCTAAACTACCAACAAACCATGTTTTAGGTAAATAAATAACTTTATCTTTTCTATCGTTTAAATAAGCCCCCCACCAACTAAAACTTGAATTTGCTATAACACAATATTTCATAGTTGTCATGCTTAACATTTGTTTATAATCTTCCATTTCAGTATTTATTTTAGTAAAACTAAATCTTTTAAATTTTTCTCTTAAAATATTTACCTTATCCTCAACTTCTAATTTATTCTCTTCTTCAAAATAATAAACAAAATTTAATTCTTTATTATCTTTTTTATAAATATCTTCAAAACATTTAATATAATAATTTATATCACAAACTGGATGACATTCAATGTTTTTATAATCTCCTATTCTAAAATGTAAAAAACCATCATATTTTAAAAATTCTCTATCATCTAATAATTTTAATTCTTTAATAATAATATTTTTATAATCATCAAAATATTTTGGACTTTGATAATATCCATATAATATTATTTTATCTAATTTTGGAATTTCTTGATAAAAAAAATTAGGTTCCCTATATCTTTTCATATTGCTTAATTTATTAGATTTATTAATAATTTTATCATAATTAATTTGAGGGTAAAGAGGTAAATTTTTATAAATATTATTATCAAAATAACTTTTTCTTTTTCTTTCAATATTGATAATACTAAAATTCATTTTATGTTTCAAAGAGTAAGCAATAGTAGTAAAAATAATAAATAATTGATTGCCTAATCCTCCCATAATTTCACCTATTACTAAATCAGCATCTTCTTTTTTAATAACTCTTTTACGAGGCATTTTTATATATAAATTATGTTATTGCAAAAAAATATAGAAAAATTGATAATTTTTTATATATTATATTTAATATATCATCTAATGATGACGACCATTATTTTTATCGAAGAAGAGTGTAGACCTGAATATTTTAATATTGATAATTTTTGTGCAAGAAAGAAATATAATCCTATGAAACCAAATATAACTATAATAAAGAAAATTATAAATATATGTTAAGAAATAATTAAAATGAAATTTTTAAGAAAATAATATATAATAAATATGTCAGAAACAAAAACCAAGTTAAAATTAAAAATTATAGAATGTAACGATGATGGATTTGTAGAAATTAAAATAGATAGCAAAACCATTTCTATATCAAAAGAGGAACCAATTAAAATAAAAAAATCCCCTTTAATTGATAATTTATTAATTGGTCAAATAGTTACAACAGGTGGTATTAATGATCAAGTTAACGAAATGCTCAAAAGATATGTGTAATTATTTAATAAATATAATATATTTATTAAATACAAAAAAAGTTATTAAAAAATTGAAATTATTAAAAAAATAGGTTATTTATTTCTTCCAGCAAGATGTCAACAAATTCGTATAACCCCGATGATATCGAAGAATTGCCTTTGGACGATGATGACGAGGATTTCGGTATCAACGGATTTGAACTGATAGATAACTCAGACAATGAGGATTTCGGTATCGACAGATATGAAGTGATAGATAATCACGAAGACGAGGATTTTGAAATTATTATCAAAATCGATGACTTTACTGAAGGACTTGAAAAAGAAAAACAGGAAATGCTTTCGGATTTTTTCACCATAATTTTGGACGGTGAAATGTTTTTGGAAGGAGACTGCGAAGGACTTTCTTTTTTAACTGACAGTGGACTTTTAGTGGAAGGGATGACAGTTCGGAGCCAGATTATCACTATTTGATGTGCCCCCCCCCCTCCCCAAAAAAAAAAAAAAAAAAAAAAAAAAAAAAAAAAAAACCTTTACCTCAATCATTTAGTAAAGATTTTATTATTTTTTTTAAGCATTTTACCTTGTTCATATTGAAATAATAATGCGATTATAAAACCCATCCAAACAATATAAGTACTCATTAAATTTAAATATAATGTCCTACCATTATTTGTTAATGAAGATAAGAAAATCTCATTATAAACAATATATCCGAATAATATAGACATAAATAAAATAATGATAGCATATTTATTATTTCTATTAATATAATAACCCCAAAGTAAATTTAAAAATACTAAAATCCAAGCAGAGAAATAAATATCATCGTTGTTTATTTCTCTGCTTTCATATAAAACAAAACCTAATAAAATATATTTAGCTACAAACATTAAACAATGAAAATAATAAGGAGGAGATAAAAATACACCATTTATACAAAAATTATTAAAATAAGGAAAAAATAACTCAAAAGATAAAGCTAACAAAATAGGTATATAAATATAAATTTTATTATTCATATTTTAATATTCTAAATAAATTTATATTTATATATAAAATCTAAAATAATAATGAATAATATAATAGAAGCAAAACCCAATAATAATATTAACAAATATTTATTATTTTGTTTATTTGAACTTTTTAAAATAAAATTACCTAAAGATTATTTGAAATCAATAATTAATGTAATTAAAAATAATTTATCATTCGTTTTTGAAAAAGATATAACCATTATAGATGATAATGATATTAAACATTATGATAAATTAACTAGTGTAGTTATACCCAATACAGTTAATATCATAGGAGATTATGCTTTTTATAATTGTGAAAAATTAACTAGTGTCGTTATACCCAATTCAGTAACTATTATAGGAAATTATGCTTTTAGATATTGTGAAAAATTAACTGATATAGTTATACCTGATTCTGTTAATAGAATAGGATATTCTGCTTTCGAAGATTGTAATAGCATGACAAGTATAGTTATTCCTGATTCAATAACTATTATAAGAAATTTTACTTTTTATTATTGTACCAGTTTAACCAATATAATTATTCCTAATTCAATCACCAGCATAGGAAAATATTCTTTTTCTAATTGTAAAAAATTAGTTAGTGTAAACATTCCTAAATCAGTTACTAATATAGGAAATGGTGCTTTTCCAAAACATACTAAAATTGAATATAAATAATACTTTTTAAAGCTCGGCATTCATCGCTTTTCTAATATCTATCCTAGTTCTCAAAGGTTTCATTTCAAGACGGTCATCCATAGCATTATCAATATATTTAGCTATTTTTTTACCAGCTCTTAATTTTTCTAAAAATAATTTAGATTTTTGTAAATTATTAATTTTATTACTAATTTCGTTGATAGCTTTATTAATATCATTATCAATTTCTAAACCAAAATATGTTAATAAATAAATTAATTCTTTATTTTCATCATAACTATTTCTAATTATTCTTTGAAAATAATTATCTTGCATCATTTTGTAATTTAAACACATTTTAAAATCTTCTAATATATCTTTACTAGGATTATTATTTTTCCATTTTTTCAATATTTTAATAATGACATTAACATTCGTAGTTTGACAAGCATCCTGAAACCATAATTTAGATTGTAGATAACCCCAATATGTAGTATAATTATTACCATTAGCAACTAATTTAATATAATCTGTCATAAAATAGTAATGGGAAACAGTTTTCATTTTTAAATATTAATATTAATTATTAATTTTTTATTAAAATCTAAGGATTTTCCGGAACGTAGTTTTAACATCCATAATTAGTATATCTTTTTTCTATATCACTAAAACCTCCTCTTTGTTTTCCTAAGCGAGGATTAAATATAAAAAATTTATTTTCTATATTTTGTAATTTTTTCCATTGAACATCAATTTCTGCTTGCCCGTATTTATAATTTTTTTCCATAGTTTCTATTCCCTCTTTAAAATTATTTATTAATGTTTGATAAAATTCTTTTTTAATAATATAAGCACTGGTGGTTTGAACATCTATAGCATGATAAATTCCATTTTTATATTTTTTAATACTTTTAATATTTCCTGATAAACAACAAATATTAAAATCTACTTCTTCAAATAAATAATTAATTTTTGTATTTAATAATTTTTCGTTTTTTTCAAATTCAAAATCATCTTCTAAAATAATAATATTTTTATAATCTTTTTCTAAAGCTAATTCTAACGCTTTAATATGTGATAATCCACAACCTATAGCTCCGATTTCTTTTTTCTCTGCCTTAATTCTAGTAACTTTTTCTAAATTAGGAGATATTTTTGTTAATTCTTCTTCTATTAATTTTAATCTATCTTTTCTTTCATCTAAATTAATAAATAAAATTTGATCAATATTATTTAAAAAATTTTTAAAATCTCCTTCTATTTTAATGATAACTCTTTTTCTAGGCATTTTATATTATTTAGTTGATTAAATAATATAAAAAAGTTTATTAGTTGATTAAATAATATAAAAAAGTTAGTTGATTAAATAATATAAAAAAGTTGGTTGATTAAATAATATAAAAAAGTTGATTAAATAATATAGAAAAGTTGATTAGTTGATTAAATAATATAAAAAATTTAGTTGATTAAATAATATAAAAAATTTAGTTGATTAAATAATATAAAAAAATATAATATAAAAAATATAATATGGGAAACAGCAATAGTCTTCACAGATATGCTTTTTTTCATGATCAACCAGAAAATATATTATTTAATAGTGGTTATGATACTAAGACAATAATAGAGAAAGCTATTTATAGATATGATTTTGAAAAATATAAAATATGTAAAAATGATAAAGGAAAACAATATATTTATCTTTCTAATTTACCAAAAGAATTATTAGAAAATTGTATTTTTCAAAATATTATTATTAGAGATTACAATGAAAATTTAATAAATCTAATATTAAAAAATAAAAATATTAAAAAGTGCATATAAAAAATAATGGAAAATTGCATTGAAGCAAAACCTAGTAGTAATACTAATAAATATTTATTATTTTCTTTGATTAATCTTTTTGAAATAAAATTTCCTAAAATTTTTTTAGACTTGATAATTGATATCGTAAAAAATAGTAACATATATATTTTTGAAAAAAATATAAATAGTATAGAACAAAAAATTTTTAGTTTCTGTACAAAATTAAATACTGTTATTATTCCTAATTCAGTTACCTATATACAAAATTATTCCTTTTACTATTGTATAAATTTAATTAATATAACTATTCCTAATTCAGTTATTAGTATAGGAGAATCTTCCTTTTACTATTGTGTAAATTTAATTAACATAAATATTCCCAATTCAGTTATTAATATAGGAGAATCTTCCTTTTGTAATTGTAATAATTTGACTAATATAACTATTCCTAATTCAGTTATTAATATAGGAGAATGTGCTTTTTATTTTTGTAGTAGTCTAAAGAATGTAAATATTGAACATCCTAAATTAATTATCAATCTAGATAATAAAAAATTTTCTGATGTTATAAAAAAATTTTTATATCCTAAATCAATAACCAAGATACGAAAAAGAAGTTTTCCTAAGGAAATTGAATTTAAAGGACTTCGTCACAAAATTAGTTCTTAAAAATCGCTATCCTGATTATTTTATGTGTTTATTTAGTATTTTTTATTTGTTAAAAAATATAACGTTTTATAATTTTAGTGGATATTATAAGAGATTTATAAAAAACACCTAAATAAATCAAAATAAAATATAAATCATCATATTTAGGTACTTTTTAATTTTTGTTAATAATAACCAGTAAAATATTAAAATCAATCAAAAATAGAACGAAAAAATAAAGTATTTATTTATTAAAAAATTCTTATTTTTAATAAAAACATCGAAAAATTGAATTTAAAGGACTTCGTCACAAAATTAGTTCTTAAAAATAGCTATCCTGATTATTTTATGTGTTTATTTAGTATTTTTTATTTGTTAAAAAATATAACGTTTTATAATTTTAGTGGATATTATAAGAGATTTATAAAAAACACCTAAATAAATCAAAATAAAATATAAATCATTATAATTAGGTACTTTTTAATTTTTGTTAGTAATAACCAGTAAAAAGTAAAAAAGTATTAAAAATAGAATGAAAAAATAAAGTATTTATTTATTAAAAAATTCTTATTTTTAATAAAAACATCAAAAAATCGAATTTAAAGGACTTCATCACAAAATTAGTTCTTAAAAATCACTATCCTGATTATTTTATGTGTTTATTTAGTATTTTTTATTTGTTAAAAAATATAACGTTTTATAATTTTAGTGGATATTATAAGAGATTTATAAAAAACACCTAAATAAATCAAAATAAAATATAAATCATCATATTTAGGTACTTTTTAATTTTTGTTAATAATAACCAGTAAAATATTAAAATCAATCAAAAATAGAACGAAAAAATAAAGTATTTATTTATTAAAAAATTCTTATTTTTAATAAAAACATCGAAAAATTGAATTTAAAGGACTTCGTCACAAAATTAGTTCTTAAAAATAGCTATCCTGATTATTTTATGTGTTTATTTAGTATTTTTTATTTGTTAAAAAATATAACGTTTTATAATTTTAGTGGATATTATAAGAGATTTATAAAAAACACCTAAATAAATCAAAATAAAATATAAATCATTATAATTAGGTACTTTTTAATTTTTGTTAGTAATAACCAGTAAAAAGTAAAAAAGTGCTAAAAATAGAACGAAAAAATAAAGTATTTATTTATTAAAAAATTCTTATTTTTAATAAAATCATCAAAAATCGAATTTAAAGGACTTCATCACAAAATTAGTTCTTAAAAATCACTATCCTGATTATTTTATGTGTTTATTTATTATTTTTTATTTGTTAAAAAATATAACGTTTTATAATTTTAGTGGATAGTATAAGAGATTTATAAAAAACACCTAAATAAATCAAAATAAAATATAAATCATCATATTTAGGTACTTTTTTATTTTTGTTATTAATAACCAGTAAAAGATTAAAATCAATCAAAAATAGAACGAAAAAATAAAGTATTTATTTATTAAAAAATTTAATTGAAAATATTAATAATAAAAATATAAAAAAATGTTTTTATTAATAGGAGATCCTCATTTTAAAACTACTAATGCCTATGAATGTGATCAATTCATAAATGAAGTTTATAAATTAGTAGAAAAAGAAAATTATCAAAAAATAATAATTTTAGGAGATATTTTAGACACTCATGAAAGAATAAATTTAACTATACTTTGTAAAGCTACAGATTTTATAGTTAAACTTTCCCAAAAAACTAATGTATATGTTTTAATTGGTAATCACGATAGAATTAATAATTCAATATTTTTAACAGAAGAACACGCTTTTGCTGGTTTAAAAAATAAAAAAAATATAAAAATTATTGATAAAGTTTTATATGAAGAAGATATTTTATACGTTCCTTATGTGCCTACTGGAAGATTTGAAGAAGCTATTAAAACTGTAGATATTGATATAAATAAATGTAAAATTATATTCGCCCATCAAGAATTTAAAAATTCTATTATGAAAGACCAAGGGGATGAAATACCAGAAAAAATTCCTATTTATTCTGGTCATATTCATAATTATAGAAAATTAAAAAATGTTACTTATATCGGAACACCTTTTCAACATTCTTATTATGATGATCCTAATAAATTTATTATGGAAATAGAATTAAAGGATAAAAAAATTAAGGAAAATAAAATTTATCTAGATATTATTAAAAAAAGAATTCAAGAATTAACTATTAGTGAATTACAGGACTATAAAATAGATGAAAAATATATGACTAAAATAAATATTAAAGGAGAATATAAACTTTTAAAAAATAAAAAAATTCAAGAAATATTAAATCATTCTCAAATAAATTATAAAATTCTTCCTCGGGTAAATGACAAAGAATATATTGAAGAAAATAATAAAGATTTTAAATTTTTTTTAGAAAAAAAATTAGAATCAGAAAAAAAGGAAATTAAAAATTTATATGAAAAAATAATTAAAAAAATAAATGATACGTAAAAATAAATTATATATAATTTATTTTTTACAATTTTTTTTCATGATTTTTAGTTTTCTTATTATGTATATAATTATTTTTTTCAAATAAATCTATATGTATATCATAATAGTTTTCTTTATCATTATTAAATCCTACATAGGCTTTTTTACAACCTTTATTTTTTAATTCTTTTTCAGCTAATTGTATTAATTTATTTCCAATATTTAAACGTTGAGAGTGATATTCTAAAATTAAAAATACATAATCGCAAGTAGAAAGATTATAACCGATCGTTCCTTTAGTTTTATTATTTTCAATAGCTATAATTTCATTAGAAGATATTTTTTTATACTCCATTGTTTTTTTAGTTATATAATTTAAAAATAAATTTAATATTCTTCTTCCTCTTCATCCTCTTCTTCTTCCTCACTTGTACTATTCGACAAAATATCCCACGCACGATTTTCTTGAATCACCAAATTTTTTTCTAAAATTTTAAATTTTAATCTCTCTAAATGATTGATATTTTTTTCCAAATTATCAATCTTAACGCATAAAATTTCTGTTGAATTTTTATAATAATTAATTTGTTCTGTAATTTTATTCAACCTGTTGTTCATATAATTATCTATATAATAAAAAGAAATTATGCTTGTAGTTAAAATTAATAAATAAGAATCATATTCCATTTTATTAATTTTAATATTTAATAAAATGTTAATGGATTTTGATAAAGAAAGTTTATTTTTTATCACAGATTTATCAAATAACGTAGAAAAACACAAGTTAAATTTACCAAGTAATTTAAATATTTTAAGTAATTTTCTATCAGAATTACAATTTTTAATATATTATATTAACCCCAGTCAATGCCAACATATTGTTTATTTAGAAAAAAAATATGATTATTATCATGTGTTAAATAAATTATTTCCCCAATTAATTTTTCATTTTGATTATGATGAAGATTTAAAAATATTAAAAGATAATGATAAAACTTTTGCTATTATTTCTAATAGTAATAAAGAAGATATGGAACATCAAAAAATTATTTTAGAAAAATATCCTCCATATGCAGGATTAGTAGATTTTTATTTGACCGATAATAATTATTTAGATGGATTATTAATTAAAAAATTATTTTGTAAACAAGAAAGTACAAAATTAGTAGTAAGAGGAATAGGATATAAAGATTGGAATATTAAAAATATAAAAAATAATTTAAAGAATAATAAATTTAATTTAGATTATATAAATCCTTTTAGTAGAGATAATAGAACTATATATGAAGAAAGAGGATTTTTTAATTCCTTTGATGAAACAGCTACTATAGTTATTATTATGGATTATTTAAAAAAAATAAACAGTGAAATTAATTATGATATTATTATGAAAATTTTATTATTTATTTTAGATAATATAGTAAAATATAAAAATATAAATTTAACAATGGAATATTTATTAAATTAAAAATTAAAATATAAATTAAATAAATTTATATTTTGAATATTAAAAAAATAAAATAATTTATGCATCAACACCTATTAAGAAATGTATTTTATTAAGTAATCTTTCATGAGTAAAAACTACTGCACTAACTACTATTAATTCTGCTGTTCTTCTAAATTTAAAATGGTTATCATCTGCTAATGGAACAATAGAGGGAAATAAAGGAATAGCAATTACTAATCCATAAACTAATAATGATAAAAATAAACATTCTTTGGTAACTTCTAGAAATAATGTAAATTTACTTTTACTTGTATCCACGGGAGTAGAAATAAAAGAATTAATAGCAGAAGAGCCACCTAAACCAAAATAAAGAAAAGTTAAAGTTAATAATATTACATCAAGAAAATATAATATTATTCTGCTAAAATTTTCTTTTTTTAAAAAACTTATATCTATATAATTATCACTTTTTTTATTTTTTTTAATTAAATCTTTAATTTTCATATTTTTAAATAGTATTAATTTTTTTAATTAATTTATTAAAGCTTATTTTATCATCGCTAAATAACCATTCGGGTACTTTTAATTCTCTTTCTAAAATTTTTCCTTCATTAATATAAACGGCTTTTCCAAACGATGTTAAAAAACAACCTTTTTCCCATATTTGTTCTATTTTTGAATTTAATAAAAATTCTTTATCAGTTGGAATATAAAAATCATTAAGTTCTATTGTAATTTTATTTATTTTAATTATAATAGTATAGAAATCTTCTTCTTCTAAGTAGAAATTAATATCTAATATTTTACTGTCTATTCTTGGAAGTTCCTTTAAATTAATTTTATTTTTATGAGCAGTATAAATACCATTGTCATAGAATCCTGTATGAAAAAATTTTTCTTCGTCATCTAAACATATTTGGTTATCAACTATTTCTAAATTGATAATTTCTTTATTAGTCATATTTTCTAAATCTACTTCATGACCATTTTCAACTAATTTATCAAATTTTTTCATAAAATTATATCTAATAATATCAGAATTTAAATTTTCTTGATGTTCTTTTTTACTATATATTTCATAGCCTTCTTTTTTTTTCAAAATTATAATTTCTTGTTTATCTAATAAATGTAAACAGGCATCATTTTCTTCAAATTCAAATTTTTTAAAATAATCTTCTTTTGGATAATTATAATAAACATCTAAATATTCTTTTAATTGTGGATAATTTATAAAAGGAATTCTATCATGTAATAAAAAATGATTAATATCATTAGCATTATAATTTAAAGGGTGATTCTTTAATAAATCTAATAAAGCATATTTATTTTCTTTCATTATCTTATATAATGGTAATTGATATTTATCAATATTTTCATAATGTTCTTTTTCATAAATATTATTATAATCAAAAAAATTTATATTGTTTGGAATTTTTGAAAGAAAAAAATTAATTCTTTCTGGATTTTCAGAATAATGTTTATTATTTATATCTTTAAAAATTTGTATATCATCATTTTTCTTAAATATCTTGATATCTGAAATTTTTCTAGAATCATATTTTTTGGTTCTATTATATAAATGATTATAATTATCTACTAAATCATTATCTGAAAAAAATACATCGTCATTTTCTAATAGATTGAAAGAATTTATAATCTTTATTAATATTTTTTCTTCTACATAAATAACATTTTCATCTTTATAATAAATATAACAATATTTATTTTTTTTATAATCATGTTTATAATAATAATTAATATTATCTAAATTTAGTTCTTTTTCAATTATTTTTTTTCTGATAAGTAATAATTCTTCATTATAATTTTTATATTCTTTAATTTCTAAAGGCTTCATTTTATTTTAAATACTATTTTTAAAATACTATTTAAAATTGAATATTAAAATAAAATAGTATTTTTAAAAATTATTTTAAATTATTAAAAAAAATGGGAATACACGGAATTAATCCTTTTCTTAAAGCTTTAGGAATAGATTGCTTTTTTTTATTACCCTTGACAGTCATTGCCCAACAAAGAGTATGTTTAGATGCTTTAAATATGCTTTTTAAATATTTACCTCAAGCACAAAGAAGAGCATTAGAACAAAATGAAGATATATTAGATCCTATTTGTCAAAAAAAATTATTAACAGAAATGAAATTAGAATTAACTAGACTTAATAATAAATTAATGAATCATCAAGTTACTCCTATTTGGATTTGGGACGGTGTATCTAAAGATAATAAAACTGCTACTAAAAAAGAAAGAAGGAAAAATCGTCAAACATTAATAGATGAAAGAGAACAATTAAGAAAGGAAATACTTGGTTTACCTATTTTAGAAAGAAGCGTAGAATTATTAGAAAAATATAAAAATATGTCTTTAAAAACGGCTTATTTTTCTAATGCTAATATTGAAGCTTTAAAAATTTTTACAAAAGAAATAGGATTACCAACAATTTATGCTGATGACGAAGCAGAGAATTTAGCTTCTTCATTAGCTATTCAAAGAAAAATTAGTTGTGTTTTTTCAACAGATACAGATACTTATCCATTAGGTGCTCCAGTTATTATTAATAAATTTGAACATATTAATGGAGAGGTATATATTAAGGGTGTTTTTACATTAAAGATATTAAAACATCTTGATATGACACATGAAGAATTTAGAGATTTTTGTATTTTATTAGGTACTGATTTCAATGTTAGAATTGGAGGTATTGGACCTAAAAAAAGTCAATTGTTAATTGATAAATATTCAAGTTTAGAAGAAGTAGAAAAAAATACTTCTCATAATTTAAGTTTTATGAATTATAAAGAAGTGAGAGAACAATTGACTCCTTATTTAACTAATCATACTTGTGATGATTTTCAGGTAAATAAAGATGTTTGTCCTATTAAATTAAAAGAACATTTAGATTCTGACGAAATGGATACTTTTTATAATAATATTAGAGATTTACCTAGATCAAAGCCTGTGCCTAAAATATAAAAATTGAATATTATATAAAAAATTAATTTTTATATATAAAACTAAAAATACGATTTAAAATAAAAATATATTAATAAAATGACAAATTATAATTGTGAAAATAAAATAGAAAAAAATACAGGTTTAAAAAGGAAAATTACAGATAAATATTATACGTCAAAAAATACAGTAGAAAAATGTATAAATTTATTTAAAGATAATATTAAAATTAATAGCGACGATATATGTATAGAACCTAGTGCTGGTAATGGATCATTTATTAACTATATTAAAAAATTATTTATAAATTATAAATTTTATGATTTAGAACCACAAAACGATGAAATTATTAAGCAGGACTATTTAGAATTTAAATATAATAAAATGATTGATAAAAAATATAATAAAATTCATATACTTGGAAATCCCCCTTTTGGTAGACAATCATCGTTAGCCATAAAATTTATTAAAAAATCATCAGAATTTTGTGACAGTATTTCATTTATATTACCTAAAAGTTTTAAAAAAGAAAGTTTAAAAAATAAATTTCCTTTAAATTTTCATTTATTTTGCGAATATGATTTACCAGAAAAATCTTTTATAATCAACGGGGAAACTTATGATGTTCCTTGTATTTTTCAAATATGGATAAAAAAAAATAAAAATAGAAAATTACCTGAAAAATTATTTCCAAAAAATTATAAATTTGTAAAAAAAAATGATGATCCAGATTTATCTTTTAGAAGAGTTGGTTTTTATTCCGGTAAAATAGAAAAAAAAATAAATAATAAATCTGAACAATCACATTACTTTATTAAATTTGATATTAAATTAACAGATAATTTATTTGACAAATTATTAAATATAAATTATTTATCTAAGGATGACACAGTAGGACCAAAGTCTATATCAAAACAAGAACTTATTAAAGAATTTAATAAAATTATAATTTAAAATAATTTTTTATTATCGGATATAAACCATTTATGTAACATAATGTGTCATTTTCAAAACCTATATTAAATAATTTAAATGTTTTATTATTTTTACTTTTAATAATTGTATGATTACATATTACACATAATAATTTACTATTTATTGTATTATTTTTATTATCTATTAAATATTTACTTCCTCTGTTAAATTGTTGACCGCCTTTCCATAAATCTAATTGATTCATACCTATTATAATTTTTTTACTTTGTTTATCATATATATACCAATCTGGTATTTCAGTTATCGTAAATAATTTATGAGTTTTTTCAAAATTAATTTCAAATCTTTGACTTGATAATTTTAATGATAATATATAAGTTTCTATAATTTTATTAAATTTATTACCTCTAATTACACCCTTAGTTCCAGCAGGTACTAATTCAAGTATATAATTATTAACAATATTTTCTATAATTTTATCATCTAAATTTTGTTTTTTTAAAATTATTTTAAGATTATTAATATTTTTTTTAACTGATGGACATTCTTTAAATATTTCAAGTAAATTATTATCACTAAGTAATAATAATATATTCTTACATATTTGTTTATCAATTATTTTGTTTATTTTAGATAGTATATTTTCCTTTTTTAATTCATCAATTTTTAATTCATCAATTTTTAATTCATCAATTTTTAATTCATCAATTTTTAATTCATCAATTTTTAATTCATCAATTTTTAATTCATCAATTTTTAATTCATCAATTTTTAATTCAT